>Ga0075163_10002679_pt1 | contig 23896 bp, 25 predicted proteins | sample JI1023141ADNA_FD_71478 | JGI IMG/M metagenome (GOLD analysis project Ga0075163, IMG submission 71478) | Wastewater effluent complex algal communities from Wisconsin, to seasonally profile nutrient transformation and Carbon sequestration -... | ecosystem: Engineered > WWTP > Effluent > Algae... | reverse complement strand
TACCCGATCTCATTGACGTTCTTGGAGGCGAGGTTAAATCATGAGAAAGCATCGCACCTCATTGGTGTTTCTGACAGGGCGCCAGGTGAAGCTGGCCATCGCTTCGTTAGAGATAGCGATCAAGTTCATGGAAAACCAGAACCCTACGGCTCTCGCAAACGGCACAACGCCCAACTTCTATCAACGCAATATTGAAAAATATCGCGCATTTGTGGCCACGCTTAACGCTCAGCAGACATCGTCAGACGATGTGTCTGTTGAGGTCAATCTCTCAGACAGCTGGAATCACATTAGCGGACGTATGCAAAACGTTCTCCATATCCTGCTGATGGGTGGCGACAAGGCCCGCGAGCTTGTGAGCGACTTCCGCACCATGGGAATCGATCAACTCACTGTCGATGAATGCGCGGAGCTCAATGACATCGCGTGTCAATTCGACCCGCTGTCTCGTCCCAAGGAAGCCGTGGTTTGAGTATGGTAATTGCACCCAAACCGATTTCTCCGATACCTCGGCATTGGCACTACACGTGCTTGATTAGCAGCTCCATCTTTGCGGCCCTTCTTTGCACGTCCGCATCGATCCTGGCGGCGCTGATACTCTACTCCATCTGACCCTCAGTCATCCTCTTACGAGACTGATTCATCAGATATGCGACGCCATTCTCGGAAATTGTTTTTTGCAATCCTGTTTGTAGCGGCCAGCATCGTTGCCTTTACGGTGGCTGCCCCTCTATACGTCGATGCGCAAGCAAACACTGTTGCCCTCCCCTCTCCTTACAAAGCTAGCGCAAAGGCCTATGCGTTGCACAGCAAGCTGTTTGTCGCAGATCTTCACGACGATGCGCTACTCTGGTCCCGTGACATTCTGATTCGCTATTCCTATGGGCATACCGACTTGCCGCGTCTTCGTGAAGGCCGCGTATCGCTCCAAGTATTCTCCACCGTCACCAAAACCCCAAAAGCACTGAACTTTGACAGCAATGGCGCAGACACCGACAACATTACGATGCTCGCTATGGCCCAAAGGTGGCCACGCCGCACATGGAGTAGTCTGATTGAGCGTGCTCTTTACCAAAGCGAGAAACTACATACAGCGGCATTGAATAGCGAAGGCAAGTTACGAATTATTCGGTCACAAGTCGATTTCCACGACGCCCTGAAAATGCAGTTAGACGGACGAGGCCTATTGGCTGGCATCTTGTCCACCGAAGGGCTTCATGCTCTTGGAGGAAATATCGACAATGTAGACCGACTGTATGTGGCCGGCTTTCGCATTGCAGGACTGACACACTTTTTTGATAACGAAATTGGTGGATCAGCACATGGACTGAGAAAGTCCGGACTCACTCCATTTGGACGCGACGTAGTAGGGAAACTGGAAGCAAAGAAGATTATTGTTGATCTTGCTCACGCTTCACCCACGTTGATTGACGATGTCCTGGCGATGGCCAAGCGCCCCGTGATTATTTCTCACACTGGGGTCAAGGGAACCTGCCCCGGTCCACGCAACATCAGCGACGCACACATCAAGGCGATAGCTACTGCTGGTGGCATCATTGGGATCGCCTATTTTGAGGGTGCCATCTGCGACCTCTCCCCTCACGGCATTGTCAAAGCAATTCAATACGCCACTTCTATCGCTGGCGTAAAGCACGTGGCACTTGGCTCAGATTTTGATGGAGCGGCCAAATCTGCAATCGACACCACTGGATTGGTTCTGATTACTCAGGGCCTGTTGGATGCGGGCTTCACCGAGTCCGATATCGGCGACATCATGGGCGGCAACATACAGCGTTTCTTGATGACACAGCTCCCCGAGCGCTAGGCAAACCACTGACGAAGATCCGCCCAATGGACGTTGCCGGTCAGCGCTACACTGGCGATGACGTGGGGTGTCACATCAAGGTAGGGAACTGGAACACGCGCACCAGGAAGCGGCCGACATAACAGATCGTCCTGGTCGATGTTTAGGTGACTGCGGCAGACCGCCGGACGCCACTCATAGATGCTGCACTTGCCGTTATTCAGGAAGGTGCATGGGGTCCAATCACCGGGCGCCGGAGGCTCACCATGCTGGGCTGGGGGATGCGGCACACGTCCAATTGCTTTGCCTATCACTTGCGCCTCTGTCTGGCTGATTTTTACTGGAATCAAGCAACAGTGCGAGCACCCCGACTTGCAGGCAGATACGCCAGCATACCCCCGACCAATCACATCGGCGGCACGCTGTAGCCACATCACCCGCTTCGTGGCAGTCCCGGCCTGCATAGCTGTCTGCAAGAGATTGGTAGCGTGTTGTTTCACCTTGGCGTCAACGGAACGCACGCGCTTGTCTGCGCGCTCCTGCATTCCGACTAACCGGGCCTCTATCTCCGGCGTGAGCGGGACGCTGGGATTTGGCACACCGCCCTGGAGAATCAACATTGCTTCAGAACGAACGCTCTCCGGCAGGTCGCTGCGATTCAGTAAGGCCTGCAGCATTTGAGAGACACCATCGACGGTTGGCACCAGCGACCCGGAATAAGCCAGCGCATCCCCATACCGATTCACCGTAATAGCATTGGTCATTTCCGCATCAATGAGGCATGTCTTTGGATCTGTTTTCTGCCCGCACGAGTTTGCGAGCAAATAGCCTCGCCATGCCCTCGCTGTGCCGGCCCTGGATATCGAACGAGAGCTGATGCTTTGCAGCCCACAAATTGGTCATCACAATCACCAGCTGATGCTCATCCTTGGCCTCATTGATCAGGCTCAGTATCGGGAAATATTCCTCGTAGCAAAAGATTACACGCGCCCGGATGCCATCACGCAATGTCAGCATATTGTTTGCAGTCCAGTCGGTAAGGAAAGAGCCCGAAGTCTCCCAAGGTTTCCAAAGCGCGACTGGCACAGGTTGCCGGGCGACGGCCGTTGCCGTCTTGCCATCAGGATAGAACGCCAACGCGGCGTTCTGGAAATTTCCCTCCTTAGTCGGCAGGTCCACCCCCAAAACAATCGTTTGCCCAGCCTTCGCGGCATCTGACAGAACCTCGATGTTCAACACCGGAAACAATGCCGGTTCGTATGTCTGGAGAATGCTCTCTGGAAAGACAATGGCTGATGCCAGGTTCTGGTCCGCCAACGCCTTTGTCGTGCGACCAATCCGCTCCACTCGGTTGATGATTTCATATGGGTCACGGGATACGCCCCAATTTGTGTTGACGCCCACGATATCTGCGACGAATCGGCTCTCGACGGGCACATACGTGAAGGATGCAGCAACCAGTACGCCCCCAAGACAGCTCACCCATATTGCACTGTGGCGACGTTTCTCATTACGGCGTGTCACTTCCCACATCACGGCAGCAGGAGCGATGACGCTCATCGCAACCCCAGCCCATGCCCACCCTGGAGTTATGTACCCCCACCCGACTATCGGATTGCCTGGTGCAAGGGCTCCAATGGGCGGGACCAGTACAGCGACCCATCCCACCACACAAGCGAGCGCCTTTCGCCATGGTTTTTCGGAAGACGACCAGCACAGGGCCCATCCCAACCCACCCAAAGAAGCCACCAATGCAACAAATCCGAGCCCAACATAGATATTGCTGTCGTACCACGCTGAAATCAACTCTGGCCGCTCACGACCTACACCAAGAACGTAGAACGCCCCAATCAGGAATGCCTGCGTTCTGGTAGCAGCCAGCGCCACCACCAAAGGAACTATGGCCGCAAGCATCGCCGAGCGCCCAGGGCCCCATGCGAGCACTGCCAAAGAGAATCCCAGGGCGGCAGCCAGAGTCCACGAAGTCAGGCGTCTATTCGCCACCGAATCCCAGATCCTGGCATACAGTGATTTACTGTCGGTCATTTATCTTTACTCCCTATGTTGTGCATGGACGCCACGCGCTGCAGTATCTGCATCTGCATGAAGTCTGAGATTTCCGGGGCATTACGTTTGAGTGCTTCCAGTAAGATTTCAGTCCACGCATGTACATCACTCGGACCAACAGGCACCGGTATCACCCGAGGCCCCATGCTGACTCGTACAAACAGCTGACCGCCTTGGTCTGCAATATTCAAAGTCTTGTTTGCCTCCGGACCGTGGTTCGCCAGAATCAACGGTTTTTCCAGCAGTCCCAACAGAGCGCAAGCAACTAAGGGCAACTCTCTGTACATCACTTGAAACGGTATCTTGCGTTCCCAGTCGTATCGACGCTTTGCCTTCGCTTGCGCCGCCTCGATAACGACCGTATTCAAGGTGACCGCTCTGTCCTCGGTTTGCCGCAAGGTATCCAGCTCAATGGTCAACGCCGCTTGTACTCCGTAGATGTGATGCTTGCGAGATGGTGCGCGCTCTTTACTCGCGCTCTTAGCTTCGCTTTTGGGGTGCTCAACTATTAGTCCAACACCACGATCTACCGGCTCTGGCTCTCTCGGCTTGGCTCCCAGGACATCACGAACCCATTGCAACTGGTCTGCTGATTCGGTCGCAGCCTCGATAGATTTGAGTGCAACGAAGAGCCTGTCGGCAGTTTCCGCATCCAGAGAGGCGACAGCTTGCTGTGCCGTTGCACTTTCAGGCGTTGGTACACCTCTTTGCCGCAGCACTTGCAAAGCCCATTTGTGACTGAACCTCGACTCCATTGAGACTGTGCCAGTGAGCTCTACTGGCGTGGTGTCGTTTTGATCCGTCCGTCCACTTGAGCGCCTTCGTAAAGCTTGATCGCCCGTGCCGTAACGTTGGACTTCGCCTCGACGGACTGGGTCATGAACACTGCGCCACCCATAGTGAGGTCACTGAGCTCCCCGTCGCTTCGCGATGCAATGTTCCCAAACAGAAACGCATCGCCAGCCCCCCGTATGTCACCAGACATAACCGCCCCCTGCATCAGGACAATCGGACCTCCTTTTACAGAGAGTTCGCCGTGGAATGCCCCTTCGATCAGCAGTCCTCCGTCACACTCAATGGTCCCAGTGAACTTCGTTCCTGGTGCGATTCGGTTGACGATGTTCATCCCAACCGGGTCGATGACAATAGTTTCTTCTTGGCTCATGGCTACTCCAGACGGTATTCTTTGGATTCTGTTTGCACTTTTCCGCCAGCGCGGTCGATGTTCTTTATGGTCTCGCCATTGGGCAGCTTGTCCCCAATGCCAAATTTCTCTGGCAGCCTGGTGGCCGTATTGGTGAATAGTGCAAACTTGCCATCAGGCGTCAGCGCGACCAGTCCAGAGCCAGATTTCAATGCAACGGGAGCGGCCGACACAGAACTACTCACCGTTTCTGTTGGCTGCTTACTCGCCGATACGACCGGAACAGGTTTGCCTTGAGTGACAGGAACTGACGGCGCATCCTTCGGAGAAGACTTTGCTGGCGGCGCAACATCTGTATCCATTACAACTGCTGCTGCCACAGGCGCCTTATCTTTCGTCGGACGAGGCACTACTGGTACCACTGCATTGGGAGGTGCCACAGGCGCGGGAGCGATGGCTGTGGGCGTCTGCGCGACACCCTCTTCCGGAGCATCGACGCGAGGAATGACACCCGGAACCTCTTTGGACTCCACTGCTTGCGGCTTATCCGATGGCAATGGGTATGGCTCGTTGATAGAGACAACGCTTGATCCAGTGGCTGGGCCTTGCACTGTGCCGGCGATTGGCAAGGGAGGCTCCTTTGGAATCATCTTGTTCTTGAAATACCAGGCGGACCCAAGTCCTGCGGATGCCACAGCAAGCACAGCAACAACGGCGCCTACAAGAAACTTGATTTTCAGCGTACGTGACTTGCCTTGAGTTGGAACTTTCAGCACCGACTCGGAGCCCTCTCGTAGACGGCTAATTCTGTCCAACAGCGAAGGGGCGTTCTCCCACCGCCCATTCTTCCAACGGAGTGTCTTTGACACATCACTGACGTTCTCTGTCTGCGCGACAGGTACGCCTAGAGCCAGTGTTATAGGTTCGCCCACGCACAGGCGGGTTAGGGTAGCTTCATTCATTCAGAGCTTTCTGTACCTTGCTTTGGAGCCGCGTCTTTTACCGACTTCTTGATCGCATCAAAAGCGGAAACGGCTCCGTCATTGGTTTTCGTGTTTGCGAGGATTCCCTGCGCGGCAGATATTGTCCCCTCACGACGACCACTTCTGCCGCCGGACTGTTTCCCAACTACATAAAAATCTGCCATCTGATCAAAACTCGGACTTAGATTGGGATCGAGAGCATCTACGTTGACTTGCTCGAACGTTTCATCCAGGCCGCCAACGAGGCCGACTTCCTCTTCCTCGCCGCGGTCTTTCTTGCATTGGCGCATGGCTTCCACTTCGGATTTGGCGTCGAGGGCAAGCTTGAACAAATCGAATGCTTCATATTCGCTAGAAGGATTACTGGCTTGCCAGATCTGCAGCTTCAGAGGCACATGGCGCAACCCATTGAATCGCTTTGCTACTTGCTCCAGCTGGCCGCGCAGCGCCTTCAAGGAGTTGTGTGACGATGTCCGCACTTCAAACACGCTCAGCGCATTGTCTTGCCCTACCACTTGCACTGGCATGACCACCTGGCGACGGCACACCACTTCGCCGCGAACAACATATGGGCACGAGTCGTTACCCGTGCAGGGCTGATCGACTTCAATTGAAACCGTTCCATCGTCGCTTGCAGTGACTTTTTTCGACTTGTTGCCGTTGCCACGGCAGACAGGCACATTGTTGCGGTCATACGCAACGTAGCTCGCCTTTACAGCATTCACCGGCTTATCGAAGTACATTCGAATCGGGATTTCGACTAGCTTTGATGCCTTCTTGTTTTCTGCCAATTCCATAAGCGTCGACTCGATAGCGTGAGTTGCCAGTCGTGGCAATCCCGTTGCTGTGTCGATTTTTTGGCTGTCGTGGTGGCGGCTGAGAACTTCCATTCCCCCGTCAAATTTGGTCTTCCCGGCCTCGTCTACTGAATGCGAAACGCGAATAAAGCCTTCTGCGAAGGGTCCGTATTGCAGTGTCGTCAGATCCATGTGATCACTCCTTGAAATCGCGCAAGCCGCGCGGTAGCTAATGTCTTGCGTCTATCTCAACACAGGATGCCGTTCTGTCAAGACCACTGCTTTCGGTAATTTCCAACTTGCAACTCAGACATGTCTGCTGGCGTGTCCAGAATAGGCGCGATGGAATGCAGTACCGACAGAATGTCCTGAACACCCTGACTCCCGATCTGGTGTTGCCGCACCAAAAACTGGGTGAAAGGCACCTCTTCACTTGTCAGCTTCAGTGTCACCTTGATCACATCCGACGAGCCTTCTGCAGGCATCGCTGTGTATCCTTCGATTCCCACCTGCTCATGTAAGTGCTGTAGCCAATTGCAGACTCCATCCGCGACAGCAAATTTCACGCGTTCTGGGGCCCAGACTACTGCAGGTGTTTGCGTCAGGGATGCAGCCGGATCGCCAACTTGCAAAGCCAACTTGATCACAGACTTCAACCTCGCGTCTTTTACAGAATTCGCGCTCGGAATTGTTGGCCAGCGGCTGTGTGTTGAACATGCAACCGTGATGAAACCCAACCTGGGCGCATTGTCGGGAAGTGCAATGTCCTCCGAATGGAAAACGATGCGCTCCGTCCGCGCCTCCTTTGGCAGTAGGCGCATCAAATGGCCACGCCACGCCTTCGGTGTCCAGGTCGATATCCAGTCATAAGGCGTTACCCCAGCGAACAAAATAACGTTGTTATCTCTGGTGAACCATTTACACAAAGCGTCATTGATTGCCTGATTCACAGACCCCCAGTTCTCTGACTGCAAGAGATTGGATCCATGCATAGCTATTACTGGAATCATGAACAACTCGCAGAAGACAGTTCGTTCACCGTTACGGAAAGCCATACGACTGACCTTTTCAGCGAGATGGTCGTGCGCATCCTCGTTATGCATTTGTGTTTGCATAATTTCCCAGATGGCATGGTCATCGGTTGACATGATCGCGCGATCCAGCTCCTGTAGCCACTGGTCATGGTCCGGGATGAACCCGACACTCATCGCGTGGTTCGTTTTGTTTCCGCTTTGCATTGTTGGTTTGTCGAACATTCGTTGTGCACTAACTTGTTTTTTTACTGCTTTAAGGTACCACCGCTTGCCGTCGCGTCAAGTGGCCTATCAGGGCGTTTATGCCCCGTTGTAAGCATCTCTCCGAAGCACCTTTTGCCTCTGGATGATGTTTCTCCGTTTGTGTGTGTTTTTCGAAGTAGGCCCATTGACAGATGGCGCTTTTATGTTGAGATGGTTGTGAGAGCAATACAGAAATTCCGACATGAATATGCAAGTTAATTTGACGGCAGCAGCTCAGACTGTGAGCCTTGACATTCAAGATGACGCCATTCCTGGCTACGCCAAGAACTCGCGCATGTACACCAGCTTGTCATCCTTCGATTACCACAACGATCGTGATGTATTGAGCTGCAGCACACTCAAACCACTTCTGGTGTCGCCTGCACACTTTCAGGCAAATCTGTTGACACCCAGTTGCGGGAGCAAGGCCAAGGATTTTGGCAGCTTGGTGCATGCCCTGGTACTAGAGCCTCGGACGGTTGGTAAAGATTTTGCCGTCTATCCTGGTCAGGCAGATGGACGCGCACCCGAATACAAGAGCTTTGTCGCGGCCAACCCTTCACGGCTTGTCGTTGACGAACCCACCTTCGCAAGTGGGCGTCGATTGGCAGAGAAGACTCTCGAACGACGCGTTATGGGTCGCCCTTTTGGTGACTTTATTGCCGAAGGCTCACCAGAGGTGAGTATCTATTTTGAGGACCCCGTTACTGGTGTCATGCTCAAGATTCGTCCAGACCTGATGCACCCCGAGTTCACGTTCGATTTGAAGACCACAAGGCATTCAACAGCCCATGATTTTGTTCGTGATGGACTCTCTATGGGTTATGACCTGCAGGCGTTCATGTACTCCATGGGCCGCTCGCTCTATGATGGCACAGATACCCCGAAGCCATTTATCTTCATTGCGGCAGAGAGTGACCAACCCCATTCGGTGCAGGTTGTTACTGCTGGCTCCAGCTTTCTAAACAATGGCTGGAAGAAGTACCAAGAATGCCTGACGGTTTATAAGGCCTGCATGACGGCTGGACTGTTTCCAGATGCGGGCGGCGACATAACTGCAGAGATCACGCCGTGGGAGACATTTTCCCCTAATGAGGACTGGCGTGCCCGGTTGAATTGACCTACTTTGCCGAGACGAGTTTCGGCTTGATTTTCTTCTGGACGTAGACCTGTTCACCAACGATCCGATAGTCCGTTAGGAACTCCTTGTCCTTGAGCCTTTGCAGTGCGAGCCGCAATGAGCGCCTAAAGCTGCTCAGCGTATCGCCTGATCGGCACAGCTCGTAGATACGCTCTATGCTGATGGGACCGGGTTCTTTGTGCGATGCATAGAAGGTGTGTAGCCACTGGGCCACTGCTGCGCGGGGACCAATAGCCTTTCGCATATCCCACTCGACGAGTGTCGTGGAGTCATTTACGAAAAGCAACGTTACCTTGGGTTCAAAGCGGACCATCCACTTTATGTTGCCTTCGTTGTCCTCAGATGTCCAACTGTATTCTCGGATTAAAGAGCCACTGTAGGCAGATTGACGGCTTTCAGTCGTTTCTTTGATTTCAATTCCTGTGACTTTCAGGCGTTCAATCGAATCTTGTGCCCTTTTGTAGGACTTTGTGTTCATGCTCCAACCTAGGTCCTTTACGAGCTGGTAGCCGGTGAAGAAAACACTATCGGACATGGGTTGGCTTCTGGCCAGGTTTATGAGGCTCATCCAGACGCTCAAATCGTCCTGTTGCAGCTCTCGACCTGTGTACTGCACCGTGTAGTTCGACAAGGATGAAATCGTCATCTTGTCCAGAAATTCTCGATTTGATGTGCTTTTTACGCTGAATAGACCCGACCTGATCAACGGGTTTGGCACTCCCCTGTTGTCATCATCCCAGAGGGGTAAAACTTCCTGCAGAATTCTGGCTTCGGTTTGTTGGCGCTGGCGCAGAATGTTTGATTCGATGCGCGCATTGATTTTGGCAACGTTCTGGTCGTGTTTAGCAAGTCTCGACCCAGATCCTTCTTTTGGCTTTCTAGAACTGGCTTCGGTCACGGTTAACGGCTTTCCCAGTTTTGGGATCGAATCGAAGTTGAGATTGTTGATAGAAGCTTTGGTGACCATACCCACTGCCTTGTTGATTGCAGCGATTACAAACGCTCTGGGATTGGTCGTCAATGGGCGGTATTAGTCCACCACCACGATTTCTGGTTTTTGGATGTTTTGAAAAATTCATAAAAAAGACGCAACCGGCTCTCCAAAGCATCCGGAGTGATCGGTGTCTCGCGTTCTTATTGATTAAAGAATACATTAATACCATGATTACTGGACGCGCAAAGCTACTATCCATGCGGGTTTGCGGACGTTTTGCGTGGTGTTGAACTAATAGTCCAATGCCACTGGACTATTGATTGTGTGGCACTGCACTATTAGTCCACTGCCACTGGACTATGCCTTGTAATGAAGTTATCCACAGGCTGGCACTATTAGTCCGCCACCACGATTTGACTGTTTTTGGACAGCTTTTGCTATTAGTCCGCCACCACGATTTCAATTCTTGGTCCGTCACGCCGATGTCTTTTGTGCACCTTTTACGGCCGCAAACTATTAGTCCGCCACCACGATTTGACTTTTATGTTCCATCGGAGTCATCAATCGACTATTAGTCCACCACCACGATTTGGGCCGTCCAACCCGGTCCCAGCGGTCCTTTTGGGGGCAGAACTATTAGTCCACCACCACGATCTGGGCCGCCGAACCCGGTCCCAGCGGTCCTTTTGGGGGTTACAACTATTAGTCCACCACCACGATCTGGGCCGTCCAACCCGGTCCCATGGTCCTTTTGGGGGTCAAAACTATTAGTCCACCACCACGATTTGGGCCGTCCAACCCGGTCCCAGCGGTCCTTTTGGGGGCAGAACTATTAGTCCACCACCACGAATTCACTTTCAAGTGCCGTCGAAGTCGTCACTCGACTATTAGTCCACCACCACGATTTGCGCTTTTAGGCTGCTTTTGTACTAGTCCGCCACCACGACAGGCCTCATTTGAGGCGGCATGAATCCATTTTGTAGATCTGGAACTATTAGTCCACCACCACGATGATTCAACTGGGCTCCATGCGGGGTACACCTGGCGTCTGGGCGCTTTCTGTATTAGTCCACCACCACGATTTGGGGGGAAAGGCTGCTCAATGTGGTCTTGAGAGGCCTTAACTATTAGTCCACCACCACGATTTGGGGGGGAAGGATGCTCCAGGTGGTATTTGAACGTCTTCGACTATTAGTCCACCACCACGACGGGCCTCATTGGAGACGGCCAGACCATTTTGCAGGTCTGGAACTATTAGTCCACCACCACGATTCTGAGTAGATTTGGGGGCCTTGACTTTGTGACTGCCGTTCGCTGCTTTACTGCTTGAAATGACCGATCATGAAAACTGCACGGTCAGTCTATCTATTTAAGTGAGCGCGTACTCTCTTGCAACCCCTTTGTTTATGCGCATCAAATTTTTGGATCTCTAAAATCGTGGTGCTTAACTAATACCACCTATTAAATAGAGCTTCCAGTGTTCTATGGAGGTGTTTTGCCCCATAGAACATCTGCCGATGCTTCAGAGTGACATTTGTTCTGCAAGCATGCTCTCAATACGTGTTTTCAGCTTCTCCACCTTGTCTGCTGGGAGCCCACTGAACGAAAGTTCGATCTGGCCCCTTTTCGCAAACACCTTGAGTTCACCTTTGGCCTCCCCGAATTTCACCGGGGTGCTTTCTGCCCGTTCACGGGTGGTTTTACCCGCGAGCTTGGTCTTGATGAGTGCGACAACTTCTTTGCGGCTGAGATCCTTGTCGCGGATTTGTTCTATGACGTGTTCCGCTATTTCTGTTGCCTGTTCAAGATCTACGCCTGGCATTTGGAAAAGGCAACTGATCTCGTAAGCAATGCTTACCGCACCAGTTTGACGGTGTTCACTCATCATTCTCAGCAAGCGCTCAGGGATGCGAATGATTCCCAAGGTTTTCGAAACAGTGGCCTTGGACAACCGGAGGCGGCTGGCCAGATCTTCCTGGGATTCGTACACGCGTCGTTTGATGAGGTCTTGCCAGCGCACCGCATCGTCCAGCGCGGTCTGAGGACTGCGCTCAAGATTGATGCGCCGGGATTCTTCGTATTCGGCGCCTTCGTCCTTTGGGGCCTCGCGGATCAGTACCATCAGGCTTGGAAGACTGGCTCGGGTAGCCGCTTGGAAGCGCTTTTGTCCGTCGACCAGTACAACCTTGCCATCACGAACGTAACCGATGGCAGGGATGTCCTGCCCCTTTTGTGCAAGGCTCTCTGACATGTCGGACAGTTCGTCCGAGCTGTAGAAAACCCGAGCGTTGTTTTCGCTGTTCTGGTACCAGTACAGCGGTAGGACGTAGGTCTGGCCCACTACCAGGTCATTGCTGGCGGCCGGCGCACCAAGTGCATCTTTTACTGCCGGAATGGGGGTGGCGACCGGCGCAACGGCTGCGGTTTCGGTTGGAGATTCGCTGGGCGTCACATTGCCCAAAGCGCGAGCCATGGCCGCTTGATCTGTATTGCGTCGAATCAGTACTGGTGGTTTAGTTGCCATTGCGAGCCTCCTTGGAGAATTTTTCGTAGGCTTTGAAGGCCTGTTTGACCATCAGCGTAAATTCCTGCTCGGCCTTCTCGCGGGCACGCTGTGGCATTTCGAAGATCGACTTCCCTTCCCGATCTGCATCACGCCACACCTTGCGGTCGCAAATCCGACTTTCCAAGATGGTCAGCGATGGCGCGAATTCCTGGAGCGCGTCAGAAGCAAGTTGTGCCTCAGTGCTATTGGATGCACTTGGTGTTTTATTGAAGGCCATCACCAGCGGGATTTTGCCGTTCTTGTGCTTGTGGTTGGCCTTTTCAAATGCTTCCACAAGGTTTGCATTTGAATCGCCTTCCTTCTGTCCGACCCCGGTGGGGGCGATCCAGAGGTCAACGATCCGCGACATTTCGCTCAATCGAGCATAGTCGCCTGCACCCACGTCCACCACGACCACATCGTAGACCTCGGACAGTTTCAAGATATGTGCTGTGGGGTCAATCGACTTGTCCACGATGGTGAAGTGCTGTTCAAGTCCACGGTGGGTACGCAATTCACCCCAGCGACTTGACGATCCTGACTCGTCAGTGTCCACGAGGACGGTCTTGTATTTCTGCATGGCGAGGTATGCCGCGAGATTGATGGCCATGGTGCTTTTACCCACCCCACCTTTTTCGTGTCCGATTTCAATGATCATGTAGGACTCTCCTTACGTTTAGGAAGTGCGCCCATTGGCGCGGGTTACTTTTTGAATACCACTCTGGCCCCTTGCGTTTTGTCTCATGCCTGCGCATGACTCCTGGGGCCACTCAAACCACAACATTTCCGTTATTAAGAGAATTGTTGCCGTTGCCTTAGACACTTTAACGGATGGTAACACTCTGTCAAGTATTGATCCAGCTTTTTTAGAAAACATATTGCTGGCCGCACCATGACCACAACACCATGGCTCTGTAGCGCATCTGGATGCGTTAAACGTTTCTCCGGTGAAACATGAGTATCTTGCGGCATTCTTTTTGGAGGCATCCGAAGCCGACTGATTTGCCACACGGCGTTTCGAAATAGTTTCTCCGGTGAAACATCACTGCAGCTTTCCATGGCTTTGTGCTCCATAAGGGCTTACAGTTCGGCGCACTTGGCAGTACCAATGTATGCCCATTCATTCATTTTCCTTGTTGTCTAAGAGCATCTTTGTATCAGCAGAATTTCATTGAATCATCGGAGTGGGTTTTGTGCGGGTTGTTCGATGCGTTTCGCCATTGGTGTTGCTGGTTGTTTGCGCGAGTTTCACCGGTGAAACTTTTTTGGCTGGCGACAAGCGGGTTGCGGGTTGTTGGGCATGGTTGTGTGCGGTTGCAGCTACTCGACTTACCAATTCTGCAGGGCATCCCCGGAACCTCCAGCACCTACTCGCGGAGCTGCCGGCCGCCCATGACGCGGGCTTAGCATTGTCTGCGGTTAGCTTTTTAGCCTGTCCGCGACATATTTGCGAGGCTGTGGTTGGCGGGGGGAGTGCTGATTGCTGCGTGTTTTGGCACAAGTTTCACCGGTGAAACTTGTGAGCTTGGTGCATCAGATGGCAGGTGGGATAGTTTCACCGGTGAAACTGATGGCGGGTTCCTTGGCGCCCACGCTCTCGGCAATGGCAATGGCTGACGCATTGGCCTGCTGGAGTCCGCCACGGATGCCTCTGACCATCTGCTCCATGTCTGCTTTGGAATAGAGGGCTGTGGTGTTGATATTGGCATGCCCCAGCGCTTTTTGTACAACGCGAATGTCAACGTTGGAGTCCACCATGGTGTGGCCGAACGTGTGCCGCATCCAGTGCAGAGTCGCGTTGTTGAATGTCTCAACATCAAGATTCGTGTGTTGTGCTGACTTGGCGCAGCGGTTGAAAAAGCTCTCCAGCACCGCCTTCATGCCATCTGCGCCTAGGGCTCCATCCCGGCTTGCCAGGTCGCGCTCCTTTAGTGTGATCTGCCGCTCAATCGGCATCGACGGCGAGGCGAATTGGGCCTTGCGGTGCGCATGAACCGGCTTGCCAATGACGCTGATGAGGGGTACTTTCTTGCGTCCTTCTGCCGTGGCTAGGTCATCAGAGAACCCGGTTGAACGGTCGGCAACATGCTGCATGACCATGTCCATCACGTACCGTGGAACCATGACCTGTCGCTTCTTGGAACGCTTTCCGGTGACTTCCAGCAGGTGGCAAACCTCTCCATCCACCACTATACGCTCCAGATGTCCGAGTCGGGCTTTGAACAGCTCATCCCTGCGGATGCCCGTGGAATACAAAAGGTGAAGCAAGGCCTTGGTCCTGCGGATGGACGGACGAGGGTCGCGCATATTCTTCCCATCGCCAACCCACCCCGCAGCTTTAGCCTCTTCCTGATCCAGGACGCCGCATGCGAACTGCCAATGTTGGCTGCTCAGGGCATGGGACACGTCCATCTTCGGGCGTTGCAATTCGGCATGCTTAAGAACGCCGGCCATGGGATTGCCAGTCAAATATCCGCCGTCCATAAGCTGTCGGAGGATTACGTTTACTGATGTTAAAGCCTTGCGCTGGCTTGCCTGATCCAGCTGTCCACGGAATGGACGCCACGCGGCAGTGTTGCGTGGAGGAGGGGAGGGGGCCTGGCTGATCCAGTCGCCTGGTATGTTGGCCAGGAACTCACGATAGACCCTCGCATCATCCACGCCAAGCGAGGACACCGGCAGTTTTTGGATTGTGTAGGACCACAGACAGAACCGGCAGATCTCTCGGGCGTACACCTTCAGGGTTTGAGCCTTGTCCTTGTACTTGCCCAGAGCGACCAGGATGGCGTCAATGTCGGTTTCTGCCTTCAACAGGCTAGGCTCTTTGCGTCGAAAGAGTCCGTTCGCTCCATTGAGATCTGTATTCATCACAAAGGGCGCAAGAGGCTCTAGCTCAAACTCGACAAGGGAGGGGAGGGCGCCGCTTCGGGCTTCATTCAGAAGCACCTCCTTGAGCCAGCGCTTCTGGACTGAGTCGAAAGCATTGTCAGGCATTTGAACGCCTTGAACTTTGACCTCACCAATCCAGTCTTGTATGCGTTTCGCACGCATAGGCCCGAGTCCAGGCACATCCTTCCACCAACTCGACCCACGCGCTTTGATGAGATCACAGAGGGTGTACAGCGTATGTATGCTACTTTTGTTCAGGTGGGTGAGGGTGGTTCCCCCAATCCATGAGCTGAGCAAGTCGGCCGCGTTAGGCTTGCGTTGGACGGTCCATTCAAGCTTTGCAAGACTCGATTCAGCGAGTTTGGCCACGTCAGCTGGTATCCGCAGATACTTGCGCTCGTCATCATCAGGTGCGGAGCCAGGCCGCGACCATTCCGAATGTTCGTGGTACGAGCTGGAGTAGTCGGGTCGATAGTAGTAGCCCTTGCTTCTATACCAATCGCTCAGAAATTCCTCAAAGGCGGCTTTCAGTTCTATGGCATCCAAGGGTTCATCTGGGCGCTTCACGCGGTCGTAATGCGATTCAAAAGCGGCCATGCTCTGGAAGTGTGCTGGGCGCTCAAGCTTGAGTCCACGACGCATTGCCCTCAGCCCCTGAGAAGTCGCGATCTTGTTCTCTTCTTCGAGACGTTGCTTGAGCCTGGCCGCACGTTCTGCCTGATGGCGATCTATTTGTGACTTGCACGCAATGCTGGCAGCCTTGAGGCGACCCGCGGCGGTCAAGTTGGTCGCGTTCGTTTCGGCGTTCTCACCGTGCTTGCGTGATTCACCGATGGTTGCAATGCGCGCGAGGATGTCGCCGATGCGCCGAAGTGCTACCAATCCGGACTTTGGAACGTCATCCACAAGAAGATACTTGCGGCACGCGGTGAGGGGATCAATGCCCATCAGGTATGCACGAGCTGCAGCGAAATCATCCATCCCGAATGACCTGGGGGAGACTACTTTGTCGATTTGCCCGGATGGCCGTCCGCGCTTTCGTTTCTTTACTTCCATTGCGGTCCTTGCGGTAATGGTTACAGCGGCAGGAGTTGCTTTGCGATGGCGTCTGTCTGATCTTGTCCTACGCCAGCTTCAAGTGCGAAGTCTCGCCACTGGCCGATGGCTTCCCTGACATTGCTGATGACGCGTTTTGCCGTTCCTATGGCGAATCGTTCAGAGACTTCTAGCAAATCGGTCTCGGTGAAATCCTTGAACTTGCCGTGGACAGACATGAGGTGTTGGCTTGTCCATTCACCATTTGGATTGTGTGCAAACGTGATGTCGTATGCGGGTGCCAATTCCCATGGCTGGCCTTGTCGCAAGCGAAACGACAAGTTCTTCGTATGATCGTCACAGTTGCGTCCCATGACGTTGAACACCATGCGCCGGAAGGCTTCTTCCTTTTGGGGGTAGGGGAGGGCGAGGGCGCTGATTGTCTGGAAAAGCTGGCTGTAGGAGTTGGTGCCTTTCTTTTTGAAATCCAGATGCCCCATGGCACAGAGAGTCTGCATGTGGTGGCGAATGCCTCCTTGCTCGCGGTCGAATCGCTTTGTCATGAAATGGGCTCGACCGTTTTCACGAAGCAGCCGGCTTTCCATCATGTCGATCCCAGCAGCCCTGGCCATGAGGTAATACGCATACTCAATGCGGCCGTAGTCGGCAGTGGCCCCAAGCTCATTGTCTCTGCCCATGCCATCGAACTTAAGCAGCCAGTGCTCGAATCCATCAGGTGCGTCGAATTGCCCGGACTTGATCTGGTCAGTGGACCGGTTCCATGCAATCACTGCTTTGGCTCGCGCACCACCGGCTGATGTTCCAACTTCGATGATGCTGCGCAATGCAGCGTTCGCATGGTTTTCGTCTTCAATGGTCCCGTCCACAGCCTTTCTGGCTTCGCTGACCAAATCACCCAGGACAATCGATGTCGGCTTTGTTTTCGGCCCCCGTGACGGTTTGAACTCCAACGCCCCCATAGCTCTGTTGCTCATGTAGGCAAGACGATCCAGGGCCGATATTTGTCCTGCTGCAATGCCTTTGTCGGCCATATAGCGGTTAATCAACGCATTGCCGAAGTCATCGGGGAGGGCGTCACTCAGCATGGCCGGTAAGCGCTTATAGGTGGCTTCCGGGAGGTCTGTGAACATGAACGTCGGACCTTTTGACGTAGGCATTTGCAGCGGTGCCGGCTCAATGCCCGAGGCCTTGAATTCAGGTGTGTAGCTGAAGACGTAATAGCCGTATGTTGGGTCCAAGGCCACAGCGCCAATTCGCTTTCCCCACAGATGGACATCAATCACGTCAACGTGCTTGTACCTGGTGGACTTATTTTTCGTTTCCATGAGCGGCTTCGTTGTTCTATTTGCGGCTGGCTCGTTGACGCGTCTGAGTGGTACGCGGCATGCTTAGTGGGTTGATCGTGGCTATGGGGGCAACGCTTGCAAGCCATTGCTCCCTTCCCAAAACACGCAAAACAGCTATCAACGTCTTGAGTGTCGAACCTTGTCCGCTCTCCAAGTTCTTGAGGGCACCCACGCTGACGCCAGCCCGTTCGGACAGCGTTATCTGGTCCAGATTCTGGTTGAGCCGCAGGTTACGAAGCTGCTCACCTAGCTCGCTCTCGTGCTCTGCAATCGTCTTCTGTGGTGCTGCAATCAAACTCTCGCTCATTGCTAAGTCCCGTTAATAGTTACATTTCAATCTACTGTTGGCATAACGATACCTTTGTAGATGCTTATATGGCTACTGTAACTGCTGTCGATGGATGTGTAAAGTGCTCTAGTGGATATATATGCATCTATTGACTCCAATATCAATCGTTAATAGCCGCTTTTCTCACTGTTGCGTGTAGTCTTGGCTACCTGAGGCGCATCTGTGAAAGTGCATTTATCTGGATTCCCAATGGTCGTGACGCAAGACTGGGAGGGTTTTCCACAACCGGTGCTTGCCATGAATCCCGTTCCGTTCAACAACTTGCTGATACATCTTGAGCCCGTTCGCATCGGTCACGAGGCATGGATGGCAACGGCAACAATAGAAAACCCGGCCAATGAAGAGACGGCCCCGGTAGCCTTACCGCGTGTTCATGGCACGCCACGGGCGGCGGTTGAGGAAATTCTGCGGGAGGCGTGCAGACGCATTCGGATGGACGCTTGGCGCAACTGAACGCAGCGCGATCACCATGGTCGTGTCTGTTGGCCACGGGTCACGGGATGCCAGGCTGGGGGCAAGCGCACGAATTCAAAACTAAGTGAAAACATCCACGCGCGCATAAGCACTTGATTTCATTGGGAATTTGCCAAACTTGGGTCCGATGCTTCAGAGCCCAGCCCATTTAAGCCATTTAATTTCGCATCTAGAGAATAGATATTCTCTAGATACTCGGATAGTGCGTCTTTTGCCAAAATCGGGGAGGGTGGCCGTTTCTAACCAAAGTTGTGGCCAATAACTTGAGTTGTAACCTCTGCATCTTTACGCAGACCCGCCGCGGACAGTTGGTCGACTGCACAGGATCAAACCGGAAACTGCCCTAAACAGAATGCCGTTACACCTTAGTCACTGTTCGCGTGAAATTCAAGGGCAATCTTTGCTCGGACTACTGTTCATCCACTCACATTCATGCGAATAGAATGCCACTTGGTGCTTGTCACCACTCGGAGTGACCTCCCTGCTCCGAGCGCGTTTAACGCGTTCCCATCCCGGCCTTGTGCCGGGTCTTTTTTGGGCAAAAAAAAGCCCAGGCAACCGAAGTTGCGCTGGGCTCTTGTTCGCCAATGGCGATCTGGTTTATCCGCACGATGCCAGAACAGCGATTTCACGATGTCCGAGCTGGTCATACCGATGGATGCAGACTTGCAAGCGTGCAAAGGCCGCTACCTCGTCAGCATCACTGCTTTTTTGGGACAGCAGTTCTTGCCGTTCCAGTTCTTTGACACGCTTCCGTTCAACGTGCTTGAGACTAGATCGCTTCACGCGCCACATCAGATTCTTGTAGGCCGTTTCGCGCTCAATCCGAGCCTGTTCCAGCCTTTCAGCGTGGATGTCCAGGTGGTATTGAGTCACTTTCTTGGTGAACCATGCATTCAACCGGGCACGATCAAGCTTGCGCGCGATCTGCTTGGCTGTCGCAATGGTCTTTTGCTTCGACGAACCATTCAGCCGGAGGGCGTCGTCATAGGGAACATTGCGGACAGGGCTGTTGATCGTTTTCATGGTGTTTCCTTAAAAATGAGGGCACACCCCCGCGGGGTGGTAAAGCCCCGTGGGTTGAAAATTGAAAATCAGAATACGGCTGACACGCGATCAGCAAATTGACTAAACGTCAAAGTGCTTGAATGCTAGACGACATACAAACTGCGCGCAACTGAATCGAACCACAAAGACACAAGCAAGGCAGCCAAAGAAAAAGGCCTCATCCGGTGATGGATGAGGCCTTTTGGGTTTTGAAATTAGTGGCCCAAGAAGAAGCCGCGCATGTAAATGCGAATGCGCCACAAGTGGTACATCAACCCTTGGGTCGAAATGCCATAGTGGTCACTCGCATGATCATCACAAAAAAGATTGCACAGTCCATCCAAATGTCGTTTCATCCACCAGCGAGTTTCGGTTTCGCTTCGGACCGATGTGCAAGCTATCTGTTCCATTTTCTATCCCTTGTCAATGCGCCAGCTGTACCCCCTTCGGGCAGCTAGTTCGGGCGGTAGTATCCAGCCCTATGCTGGAATCCAAACGCGGCCGTTATAGCTCACCAGCGCAACAACTTTTCCATCACTTGTTACGCATCCACCTGCCCAATTTCCACCACCGAGCTCGTTGTCTGCGATGTATTTTCGACAGGCATCGGACGCCTCCTTGAGCGTGGTCACGAAAGCTTTGCCAGGACTGACGCCCCACAGAGGGTGGTCTGGAGATTGGCCTCGATCCGGATTTCCAACGCTCTCCAGCGTGACGCTAAACACTCCAGCCGTGAGAAGTTCGTTTCCAGTGACCTCTTCTCCGTATGCCAGATTTCTGTTCGCAAATGACATCACAAGAGGCCCACTACTGCGTGCGGAACCGATGTTTGTAACATCTGATTCATCACGGCGATCTGATGGGGTAGCCAGGGCGTGTTTCCTCCAGTCAACTCACAAACTGGAATATCGCCATTGAAATAGGCTTGGCGAACTTGCTTGCGCAGCGATTCCACTCCATGTTCATCATTGCAGCCAACACCACAGAAGTTGTCCAGCAAATCTTGAGCTTCGTCAAACGACAAGTTTTCAATTGCTTGCTCAAGATCTTGCGTGTAGATCTGCTCAGGCCATGCCCACAACTCCCGCTTCACCACTTCGCCGCTGGCGGTTTGGAAGTCGTATTCATAAATGAAACAAGGCAGGCCATCTTTGGTGTCATGCCTTGTTACCACGCCCGACAGGATTTCCCCGCCGGTGTGTACTTTTACGGCCCCATCAATTGGCGGCACTTGAATTACTGCATTCAGCATTTTCATGGTCTTTCAAGATATGAACAGGCACCTAACCCATAGGGCAACTGGTGCCCGTCCGGGTTGGTTCATGCGCTCAGCGTTATCTGATGAGCTGTTCTGGCGATATTGAGTAACCAGCGAAATAGGAGAGCGAGTCAGCTTCCTCCTTGAGTTTGTCAAACTCTGGACGCGTAAGCCTCACGATTGCCCTCTTCGACCGAATAAATACCGGACTATTCGGCCCTGCGTCTTTCATTCCATTTGCGATGGCCAGCATTCGCCTATTAAGGTTCGCCTCCCTCGACGACTTTCTCCGTTTTGGCATTGCTTGGTGCCCTATTGGGTTGCATTCCAGATCCGCACATTCCCATTGGCAGCCAGAACGACTGTTGCCGGGATTACGCACAATGGATCTGCGTCGATTGACTTGACCTGCGCCTGTCTGGCTTCCTGGTCTGTCGTGTGATGGCTGCGGAGGGACAACCCCCCTAGCCTCCTTGCAACCAGCGCGTGAACTGCGATTGGCGTGGCATTGATTGCCATTACTACACTCCAGTGCCGACTTCGGCCTCACCATCCAGTTTCGTCTTGCCGCATGCAACCGACAGCTGGGGGACTTTGTTCTCAGTCACGTCCCAGCACCAGCCTCCTGCACCAATGGCGTACACGTGGATCGTTCCACCGTCAACCTCGATATCCCCGCCTTTCCAAAAGTCAGACTCTGGGTCAGCTCCATCGAATGTGGCCTTCCATGTGTCGGTGGCCTCGTCGTATTCGAGTTCGCCCTGAGCCTCGGCTTGAGCCTCAACCTGCTCCATAGTGAAACAGGGCATAGCCCAGCCGTTCCAGCGAGAGCCGGTGTGGTAGCCGGTGTACTTCGGGCCACCGTCAATGCTGAACGCTGCTGCCCGGTACTTCGGAGGTCCTGAGACCTCCTTGAAGTCCGCAAGGAACTGCTCAAGTGGAATCCTCATGGCGAACCCTCCGCCCTGCGGGAAGCAGCGCACAAATTGTTTCGGTTCTGCCGCCAGCTCAACGCGAAAGCCCTCTTTTCCTTCGAATATTTTCGTCATGGAAGATCCTTCGACGCGCTGCATGTTTCTGTTTTATAGCTATTCCTAGCCATTAGATTATTCATTTCATCTACTCCGGGTGAAGCCCAGGAGGATGAACGCATGCCCGAGATGGCGATGTGTTCGCCCTGGGCATATTTAATGGTTGTCTACCGTTTCTTGCGTTCGTCGTGGGCGCGATTGAAATCAGCTATTTGCTGACTAAGATCGCGGCCATCAGTGCGAACAATGTCTTCGACAAATGTTTCTTCGTCGTAGATTGAGAAACCCGCCGGCAGGGGCTCCGCGTCACAGATTCGCTGACCTTTCTGTCGCGCTTCTGCGAGTGAGCCAGCCGTATCCGCACTCTTCTCATGGTCCATCATGATGTAGAACATCTTCCTTTTCCTTCCATGTGAAACCCAAGGAAAAATGAACACAGGCCGCGAGGCGAAGTGTTCGCCCTGGGCAGTTGATTAGTAGGTGACCGGTAAGGGTCTGCGTTATTAGGTTGACACGTGGTCAACAAATTGACGAAAAGGCCAATATTGAGAGATCTTAAGTACCATGCTCCCATTTCGCAACCAATGCAGACCACGTTTGGGGGTGACAGTGCAGTCGCAAAGGGACCATTGGATCGGTGCGTCTTCGCACGCGGAATTGGTTGCTGTCAGGGCTTTCTTACCTGCAAAGCCATTTGGCTTCGAATGACTTGTTCAATTGTGAAAACCCGAGCTTCATCTGACATGCGGTATACGACGCCGAATTGCCCTCAGAGTGATCCGAAGTCGCTGCTGTTGAATTTGCAACAATGGCTTGGGAACTGAAATGCCGAATTCCACAAAAAGCCATCCCCTCGAAGCAGTTGGGCCGAATGACGCATCATTCCACCCCTCAAGAACTCGATTCCATGCGCCAGACAAGACTTCATCGCCCCCTGATTGGCCGCAAGTGATGAGTGAACTCCTGTGGCCCATAGGGGAAGTTAGTTTGATAAATGCACCTCTTGGACTGCGCCAAACCCACTCTCCAAAGTTCCCATCTATGGTTCCGGCAAGTGTCAGCTTGGTGAAATGGCCGCTGCTTTTTTTGTGTACGGCCCATTTGTAAACAGATTGCAACATCAATCTTTCGCCTTTTGATAGCTCGTGGCCACCGCGCCCAGCTCCATCACCACCGCGGTATTCAGTTGTCCTCGATGTTGCGGCCGTAGCAGCTGCCGCCGGAATAGAAAAACCAGGAGTAGACAAATTGTTGATTCCCTTCAGACGTTGACTAGTTCGAGCGACCTTTTTGCTACCGGTTTGTTGATCTAAGCGCCAACATTTCCTGCGCCTGAACAAAAGCTCTGGATCGATCAGTGCCTGGAAAGAATGGCACTTCTATCGCATTAGCGGGAGTTGGCGAGCCGAGTGGCAACACAACTACTTCACGGCCAGCTTCATATGCTTGAGTTACCAGCGCAAGGTTCAAACCGATGAAGACAATTTTTTGACTTTGACTTTTGATAGCTCTGTCTATTGCATCGGGCAGATTTGATTTGTGAACTTCAAGGTCAATGCATACGATGTTTGGCATATTGTTCTACTCTTGGTTGCAAGATTCGGCCATAAGGCAAGGCCGATGGACTTGCACAGCTTCATTCTTCATGTTGATCGACACCGGACCCTCCCGAAAGTCGCCAGTCATTGTCCCGTGCAGCTCAGCACGCTCCTTTGGCGTGAGGTTGCGCCACTTGGCAATCCAGTCAAACTTGC
>Ga0075163_10002678_pt1 | contig 23899 bp, 19 predicted proteins | sample JI1023141ADNA_FD_71478 | JGI IMG/M metagenome (GOLD analysis project Ga0075163, IMG submission 71478) | Wastewater effluent complex algal communities from Wisconsin, to seasonally profile nutrient transformation and Carbon sequestration -... | ecosystem: Engineered > WWTP > Effluent > Algae... | reverse complement strand
ATCTACTCCAGCAGTTTCGGCTCCAGTTCCTTGTCCACAAACGTGGCACTTCAGTACGGCAAGCACTACTACTGGAAGATCGCACCAACCTTCAACGGGTCATGGGGTGCCTTCAGTTCACCACCGTGCGAGTTCTACACGAACGCCACGATAAGTGCCCCTACAACCGCCCCCAACATCGGCCTGCCATCCGAAGGACAGACCAATATCAGCGGAAGTACTCAACTCTATTGGGGAGCCGTTGGGGGTTCGGATAGCTATGACTACCAATACAGCACCAGCCCCACCTTTTCCGGAGCGAGCACGACCAATACGACAGGACACTCCGTATTCCTGTCACCTCTCGCGGTAGCCACGACCTATTACTGTCGTGTTCGTGCCAAGAATAGTGCGGGCACAGGTCCTTGGAGCGCTACTCGAACGTTCTACACCCAGACGGTCGTAACGGCGATGACCTTGAAGGTCTTTCTTCAAGGTCCGTTGGTGATCGGTACACCCAGCTTGATGAGTGATGGCCTAAGGGCCGCAAGTTTGATACCGACGAATGAGCCTTACTCAGCGCTCGGGTACACCGTGCGGAACAACTACAATGTTGCGTTGACCCCTTCACTTCTGTCGACAGCGGGCAACAATGCGATCGTGGACTGGGTATTCATGGAGTTCATGAATGGCACCAACAACAGCGTGGTGAGCAGCTATGCAATGTTGTTGCAGCGCGATGGCGACGTGGTATTCCCGGACGGATCGGCGATCAACATGGCCTTCCCCATGAGTTCCATCAAAGTGGCCGTGCGGCACCGGAACCATTTGGCGGCCATGACGAACACGCCAGTGACACCGAATGGAACGGCGCTCACGGTCAACTTCACATCTACCGGCACGGCGACGTACGGGACGAACGCCCAGTACACCTCCGGAGCCGTGGCTGCGCTGTGGGCCGGTGATTGCAACGGCGATGGTATCGTAGGCTACACCGGTGCGAACAATGACAGGGACAAAGTGCTTGTCGCCATTGGTGGCGTAGTTCCTACGGCCTCCGTGAACGGATATCTCCGCGAGGATGTGAACCTGAGCGGCGTGGTGCTGTACACGGGAAGTGGCAACGACCGTGATATCATTCTACAGACGATCGGTGGTGTTGTACCCACCAATACGCGAGCGCAGCAGATGCCGTAAGGCACTGACCTCCGGGCGGTGGTCGCTTCAGGTTGACAAGAACGGACCGCCAGGTCCGTTTCGCGGGTTACCGCTGGATGACAAGTTGTACGGGGACGATCCTTAACAGGCCGGTCCTATCCTGTATCCGTATCAAGTAGGTCCCCTCTGCTGCATCCATACATGAAATGGACTCCAGACCTGATGGCCGCTGCAACACCTTTCGAAGGACAACGCGGCCGGTCAGGTCCAACAGGTCGACGGAACAACCTGCAGGAGCGAGGACATCTAGTCCTCGAATGGTGAAACGATCCCGGGCCGGATTCGGGAAGCAACCCACTTCCGCAATGTGTTCATCACCCAGCCCCAACTCCGGATCACCGTACACCAGCAATGCACCGGTAGGCGTGTTGGTGCTATTATCCACGATGGCGAATGGCGCCCCGATGAGCAACTTGTCCCGTGCGAAAGCCAGCGACGTCCCCGACCGGCTCACCTGGCTTACGTGTCCATCCCAATAAGGAACGATGCGTTGAGCGAAGTTCCAGGTATCGCCCTGCGGTAGAAAGACCTCCACGGAACCATCGGTCCCGTTCTCGGAGAACACATCGAGCGGTGCCCCCACTGCGATGCGATCAACGTTCATGGCTACGCTGGCACCGTACTGCATATTCGGACGCGGTTCCGATGGGGACATTGCCTTCACTTCGCCCCAATTGTCAGAAGCTCCTGCGTTGCGTTCGAAGACATAGGCTGCACCAACCTCCTCACCGCCAAATGCACGAAGCGGCGCACCCACCACGCAACGCTCCTCGATCATGGCCACGGAGAACCCGAAACGATCACCGGGATCACCGTTCGAGGGAAGCAGTTTGCGCACGAGCCCCCAGTTGTCTTCTCCACCTTGGTCCTTCGAGAACATGTAGGCTGCACCGCAATCCACCCCAAGTTCATCATCGCCGCTGGCGCCAACGAGCAACCGATCAGATCGCAGGGTTAGAGCATGACCGAAGGATCCATTACCGGACCCTGTTGTCGAGAGGCTCACCAAGGTGTCCATCGGGATCGATGACCACTGATCACCCTCTGTTCCAAAAAGAAATACCACGTCCTGAACCACTCCATCAACAGCGATGCGACTACCGCCAACCGCAAGATGATCAGCGCTCAACGCTAATGCCTTCCCGAAATTACCGCTGGTTCCGATCGGCGCAGGAATAGACTGCGTGTATTGCCAAGATCCTCCAGCAAAGCGGTAGATGGACACCCATTGTGCGGCGCTGTTGCAGTACTGATCGGTCCCGTACGGAGAACAACTTGCAACCGCGGCAAATTCACCGTGAGCTGCGACCACCGCACCAAAACGCTGGTCAACGGGCGGTGTTGCATTACCCTCCATGACATTGGCGCCACTTACGGTGGACCAAGCGAGGTCATCCATAGGATATATGAACGCTGCTCCATCTTGACCAACAGCGTGCGGAAGCCCGACGACCACGTGATCATTGGTGGTCGCTATTGACCATCCGAATTTCGAACCTGGAAAGTCCGCTTCACGGTAAGCTTGAATATGCTGGAACTGTTGGGCGTTCGAGACGCGCAACAGCCCGAATACCGTAAAGAGCAGCAAGGAAGAACGGTATCGAACGGACATCGTTTGGCGCTGGTGTAGGATCGAACCGAAGATACCAGTTTGCGAGTTGGGCACACAAGACATGTTGGGTGGACCAAAACAAAGAACCCCGCCGCTTTCGCGACGGGGCTCATATCCTGTGGAGCCGGGCGGGATCGAACCGCCGTCCAAACGACCGCAACATGGGCTTTCTACATGCGTAGCCACTTCATTGATTTTCGATCGCTGGCTGGGGAAGGGCACCCCACCAACGACTTAGGTCCTGTGTCTCACTTGTACTACGGACCACCGCACAAGCCAGATCCCTATGATGACACCTCGGGTTCGGAAAGGAAGGGAACGGGCCTCCCCGAGAGGTACTCGTCCGCGCTACTGTTATTCGCGCGGATTAAGCCGAACAGCACATGGCTGTTAAGCTGCGAGAGCGTAGTCTACTTCGCCAGTTATGGCGTCGAGGCACTGGGGTAACGAGCCGCACCTCACGCTCGGCATGCTTACACACATCACGAAGCCGCTGTCGAATCCATGTCGGCCCCAAGAATTTCCAAAGAACTGTCCGCAAAGGTAGCGGGTTGTGAGCGGTCAGCCGATCCCATGCCAAGCTGCGCATTCGTGGCACCTACATTTGCGGCCGTTCAAAATGGCAGGATCCTACCGCAAGATCGGCATCATCCGCGAGGGCAAACTCCCTGCGGACCGTCGTGTTCCACTTACTCCTATCCAGTGCAAGGAGGTGATGCAACGGTACCCCGAGGTGGACCTCGTTGTACAGCGCAGCCCAGTGCGTGCGTATTCCGACAGCGAGTACGAGGCCTGCGATATACGCCTCGTCGATGACATGGGAGACCGTGACCTCATCCTTGGTGTGAAGGAAGTGCCCGTGGAAACCTTGCTGCCAGGCAAGGCCTATCTGTTCTTCAGCCACACCATCAAGGAACAACCGCACAACCGCAAGCTGTTGAAGGCCGTGCTGGAGAAGAAGATCCGACTGATCGATCACGAATTGCTCACGAACCTCCACGGAGAGCGCGTTCTTGCTTTCGGATACTGGGCGGGCGTAGTGGGTGCGTACAATGCCATGCGGGCTTGGCAATTGATCCACGGCGGGCCAGAACTGAAGCCGGCCAATCAGTGCCATGACCTGGAGGAACTTGAGCGCTACCTCCACGCCTATCCGTTGCCAAAGGACCTCCGCATCGTAATGACCGGAGGTGGTCGTGTGGGAAAAGGTGCCATGGGTGTTTTGGAACGGGCAGGAGTGCGACGGATCTCACCGAAGGAATTCCTTGCAGGGAACAATAGCGCACCAGTCTACACCGCACTTGGTTCAGCGGACCTCTACCTGCGCGACGATGGCGGATCCTTCGACAAGGATGCGTTCCACGAGGACCCGCGTGGCCACCACGCGAACTTCCTGCCCTACGCAAGAAAAGCCCAGATCTACATGGCCTGCCATTTCTGGGATCCACGCGGCCCGAAGATCTTGACCGCTAGCGACCTACGCGATCCTCAGTTAACGTTGGATGTTATCGCCGACATCAGTTGCGACATCGGTGGGCCGATCGACAGCACCTTGCGCGCAACGACCATCGCGGATCCTTTCTTCGGCTACGATCCTTCGACCGGCAAAGAGGTCGTTGTGGGCACGCCCGGTAGCGTTGCCGTAATGTCCGTGGACAACCTACCATGTGAATTGCCGCGCGATGCTTCCGAAGCCTTTGGTCGAGACCTTCTGCAACGTGTCATGCCCAATTTCGTCGGAGACGATAAAGAAGACATGATCGATCGCGCAACAATAGCCGCCAATGGTCAATTGACACCGGCTTTTGCACATCTGGCGAACTATGCGAACGGGTGATCGGCCGATCTAGCCGATGAACAGTTCCAACGCCAGGAATGAGGATCGCTCGTCCCTCGGCAACGTGTAGACCTTCACGTTCCCACCGCTCTTCCGCACCATGGTGAGCAAACCAAGTCCTGCGCCACCGCGTTCGGTGCGGCCTTCATTGGCCAACAATTTCAGATAGTGCTCGCGCAAGTCCGCTTCGTCCATGTGGTTGAGGGTGGCCACGCGATCGGCAAGCACGGCCGCAGAGGCAGAAGGGAGCGCATTCCCCACACTCAGGCCGTATCCACCATCCCTTCGCACAAGCAACGCGAATACGCTTTCTTCAAGGTCCTTGGGGGTGTGCCGGTGTACGTTCTCCAATGCCTCCACGAGCACATTGAACAAGCGTTTCCTCAGCGCGACCGGATCATTGGCCTCGAGGCTTGTTCGTTCGGCGGTTGCTAGCAATGTACCCACCGCATCGTGCCCCATGGCCCCATGATGATCGAACACAACGGCCCGGGCCAAACTCCAGACCCTTGGCCCGACAACAAGTTCGGACCAATGGCCATGGCCGGACGGCGATGTCATGGGGACTGTGTTCATGCGCAGATCGGCAATGGTCGGATGAGGTTAACCCTTTCGACGGATCTAGATCCAACCGGGATATACGGGTGAATTGACCCGACGGTTACGTTAAGCCCACCCGAGTGCCGGAATGGCCACGGAACAGATCCCCCTCGCTGCTACCTTTCAGCCTTTCTACCTCCACCGATCCCCATGTCCTTCCCTACTCTTTCCGGTCGTACCTCGTTGATCGCCCTCCTTGCCTTTTCCGCGCTTCCTACGACCCATGGGCAGACCTTGATAGATGTCGGCACCGGCATTGTCCTGAACAGTCCGTTCCAAAGCCCGAGTACGTATTCCAACACGCAGAACGGCGCCCGCAACCAGCTCCTCTTCCTTGCCAGTGAGCTACAAGCCGCAGGAATGACGGCCGGAACGATCAGCAGTTTGGCCTTCAATGTGGAGCAGAACAGCGGGACCACGTTGGAAAATTTCACAATTCAGTTGGGCACGACCACGGCTTCATCGCTCACGGAAACATGGGAAGGTGGCCTTGTGGATGTTCTTGGCCCGCTTTCCTATACGGACCAGGTGGGCTGGAACACGCACGAGTTGACGACCACCTTCAGTTGGGATGGTGTATCGAACCTCGTCTTGCAGACCTGCAACAGGAACCTCACCACGAGTTTCAATGCGACGATGTACCAGTCCGTGACCAGCTTCACGAGCTGCGTATCACGCAACTCACCCAATCCGACCATCTGTTCCGATGGTGGTGGCACCCACTTCCTCTTTCAACAACGGCCCAACGTGCGCTTCGGATGGAGCCCTTTGGAAGCCCCGCCCGTCGCCAACTTCAATGCGGCACCAACATTCACCTGCACAGGGACGGTCACCTTCACGGACCATAGCCTGAACGGCCCTACGGCCTGGGAATGGGATTTCGGTGATGCGACGACCGGTAGCGGTGCGACCGTGGAGCATGCCTACACGGCAAGCGGGACCTACACGGCGACCTTGACCGTGACGAACGACTTCGGGACCGATGTCGCCACAAGCGTTCCGATCGTTGTGGACCTAAGCAGCACAGCGCCTATTGCGGCATGTACTGTTCCATCCGTTGGCACTGTTGCCGGCTTCGGTATCCTGGAGGTGCAGATCAACGATCAAACATTCCCAAGTTCCGACGCCGCGACGGAGGGGTACCTGGACAACACCTGCGCAACCAACACGGTGGTCCAGGGGATCGAACTCCAGTTCAGCATCACCCCGGGAAGTGTGGCGGACCACGCTGTACGTGGATGGATCGATTGGGACAACTCCGGAACGTTCACCAGCAACGAATCGATCATTTCCACCAACGGGATCGCAACGTTGAACGGAAGCGTTGTCGTACCGGCAACTGCGACTTTGGATACACCGTTGCGCATGCGCGTGGTAGCCGCCTACGCCCTTGTGACACCGGATCCATGGGCGTGCGACGATCTGGAATACGGACAGGCCGAGGATTACAGTATCACCGTTCTTGAGAACACCTCGCCGCCCATAGCTGCCTACACGGTCTCGCCCGCGTTCAGTTGCACCGGCGAAGTCCAGTTCACGGACCTGTCCTTGAACGCACCTACCGGCTGGACATGGGACTTCGGTGATGACACGGGTTCCAACGAACGATCACCAAGCCATACTTATCTCGCCAGCGGAACCTATACCGTAGGGCTTACCGTGATCAACGCCAACGGCGAGGACAGCGAGGTGATCGAGGAGGTATTGACCGTGGACCTCGCCGCGCAATTGTCACCAGCTGCGTGTACGCCCAACACGCAATCATACTGCTGTGGCTATGGCGTACTCGGTTTCCAGTTCGCGGGGATCGAGAGCGTGAGCACCGATGGCAGCGAAGGCTATCAGGACCGTTCCTGCGGAAATGTGGCCGATGTGCAGGAAGGTCTCTCCTATACTTGGTCGGTGACAACTGGCGATGAAGCACCACACGACACGCGGATCTGGATCGACCTGGACAACGACGGTGCCTTTGCCGGTGATGAACTTCTCGTGACGGCATTGGACCAGATCTCCCCCAGTGGAAGTGTGACCATTCCGCAGGGGAGCGTCTACGATGCCCCACTTCGTTTGCGTGTCCAAAGCGATGTGATCGGTCAAAGCACGGGACCGTGCGCAGAGCCACTTTACGGGCAAACCGAGGACTTCAGTGCGCGCGTGCAGCAGAGCACCGAACCCCCGGTTGCCGCCTTCAGTGCCGATCCCACAACCACATGCGATGGAGTTGTACAGTTCACCGATGCATCCATGAACGTGGCCACGAGTTGGTCTTGGAATTTTGGCGATGGTGGGACCAGCACCGAACAGAACCCCTTGTACACCTACGACGGCTTGGGAGACTTTACCGTGAGCTTGACCACCACCAATGCCTTCGGTAGTGACACCCAGACCTTGAACGCGTACATCCATCACGTTCCCGGTTGGCAGTGTGACACTCTTGAGGTGGACGGCGACGTGGACCAAAGCTCAACGGAATGCGCCGGCGTGCTTGCCGATGATGGTGGCCCATTTGGCAACTACTCCGGAGGGACCAGCGGTGCTTTCACGATCAGCCCGACGGATGCTGAACTCGTAACCCTGTCCTTCTCACAATTCAATTGGGGCAACAATCCGAATCGGGAATTGGCCGTCTACGATGGCCCTACCGTGGGCAGCCCGTTGATCTTCTCCACCAATGGAACAGGCTTGGGCCAACTACCGGACAATGGCGTGATCACCTCCTCGGGTCCGAGCATCACGCTAAGACAGGAGCAGATCGGCGGCGGCGGCCCCCCACCGAACAATTCGGGATTCCTGTTGACGTGGAATTGCTCGTTCACCGGTGTGCCGGAAGTAGCGGCCGATCCGATCCTGAGCATTCGACCACAACCTGCAGATGACTGGTTCATCGTGGACCTCTCAGCGCAAACCCGAACACACCGCAGCCTGACGATCAGTGATGCTGTTGGTCGCATCGTTGGAACGATCAACGTTCCGAACAATGCTGCTTCGATCCCCGTGGATGCCAGCGCATTTCCGGGCGGCGTCTATGTCCTGCAATTGACCACCGGTAGCCAACATTGGACACGCACCCTTCTCATCCGCTGAAACTGACAAACATGTTCAAGTCTTCTTTGAAATGTGTCGTATTGGCCATTGGCCTTCTCGCGGGCATGAACGCGACCGCCAGTCACTTGATCGGCGGTAACCTGGGCTACACGTACATCGGTGAAACCGCGCCCGGCAGCCAGATCTACCGTTACCAACTGTACATCCAGCTGTACATGAACTGCGGCACGGATAGCAACTGGCCCGGCTTCGGCTCCTTGCTTGCCACCAACGGCGGCGTTCTCCCGGTCGGCGTGTACATACAGGACCCATTGGCACCGAACGCCGACAAACAAGAATTTGCCTCCGCCAACCTCGTACTGGTGGACAGTTCGTTCATCAACCCGGACCTGCCCAGCGGGTGTGGCGTTGGTGCGGGTCTCTGTACCAAGCTCGGTCTTCTAACGGGCACGGTCGACCTGCCCTTGAACTTCGGGGGCTACCATCTCTATTTCCAAATGAACGCGCGAAATGGATCGATCTCCAACCTGTTCGATCCGGGGATGACGGGGATCGGGTTCTACTCGTTCATCCCCCCGCCCCTCGTGGTGAACTCATCACCGGTCTGGCTGGGTGATCCAACGCCGCTCCTATGCATCAACGACACCAGCACGTTCGTGAACAGTGCCACTGACCCGGATGGCGATCAGCTCATCTTCTCGTTCCAAACGCCATATAACAGTGTCGAAGGAGGGGGTGGTATCATCAACCCTCCGTTCGTGTTACCGAACACCATTCCAACGGTTACTTATGAAGCGGGCTACAGTGTCGCGGTGCCGTTCGGGGCCGGTGGCTATGCCTTTATCAATGGAGCCACGGGCCTTACCCGTTATCGACCCACTGTGCAAGGCAACTATGTGGTCGCTGTTGAAGTGAGGGAATTCCGTAACGGTGTGCTCATCGGTATCACGCGAAGAGATCTTCAATTGCAGGCCGTAGTTTGTCCACCGAACGATGCGCCTGCGGTCGCCGGTGTGTTGCCGACGGCTTATTCCGTACAGGCGGGGGACCAACTTTGCTTCGACCTGGGTTTCCAGGACCCGAACGCGGATTCGTTGTTGCTGACCGCGAGCGGGACCATTTTCGAAGGAACGATATTCAACCCACCGGCAACGATCATCGCACCTGTTGAAGGTGATGGGACAGTGAACAGCACGTTCTGCTGGGATACGGATTGCGCCCAAGCCCAGGACCAACCCTACTTGTTCAGCGTAAGTGTCACGGACAACGGATGCCCACCGCGAACACTCGATCTCATTTTCCAGGTGGAAGTGATCGGATTCGCGGGGCCTACGGTGATCACTGGACCGGATCAGGTCTGCACGGGTTCGACGGCGATCACCTACAGCACTGCAGCGATCAACGGTGCCGCCTTCGCGTGGTCCGTTGTTGGTGGTTCGATCATGTCCGGTCAGGGAACGAACAGCATCTCGGTGGATTGGGGTACCACCGGCTCCGGTTCAGTTGAAGTGAGCGCTACGAATGCCCTTGGGTGCATCAGTACACCCGTCATACTCCCGGTCTCCATTGTCAACTTGCCTGTCGCGGACGCTGGTCCGGATGTCGCGGTCTGTGCCGGAACCAGTGCGCAACTTGGTGGATCACCAACGGGACCAGCCGGCAGCACGTTCAATTGGACACCGGCCACCGCTCTTGATAACGCCGGTGCCGCGAACCCAACTTCCACCCCGACATCCAACGTCACATACATCCTTCAAGTAAGCCTCAGCGGCTGCGCGAATGCAGACACCGTGGCCGTTACCCTGAGCGACCCACAGGTGGATGCTGGCACCGATGAGAGCGTTTGTTCTGGTGGTGATGTACAATTGAATGCCACTGGAACAGGAACGTTCAGCTGGACCCCGAGCGCAGGGTTGAGTGCTTCGAATGTCGCGGACCCTATCGCGGCCCCAACGATCACAACCGACTACATCGTTACACTCACCAATGGAGCGAATTGTTCGGATTCCGACACGGTCCAAGTAGTAGTGAACGAGTTGCCAGTGGTATCCGCTGGTCCGGACCAAACCCCGTGCCTGAATACGACCATCGACTTGGGCGGTTCACCAACGGGACCTGTTGGAAGCACAGTGGCTTGGACCCCTGCTACAGGACTGAATTCGGCAACGGATGCCAACCCAACGTTGACGGTAACCGGAGACGCCACGTACATCGTTGTCGTAACGGATGCCAACTCGTGTGTGACCAGCGATACGATGCAGGTGACGGTATTGCCTTTGCCGGACGTTGATGCAGGACCGGATCTATCTGTCTGCGCTGGCAGCAGCATCCAACTGCAAGGCTCCGGCGCTGGTAGCCTGTTGTGGACACCGGACTTTGGTCTGAGCGACCCCACATTGCCCGACCCCATTTGCCAACCCGAGATCACCACGATCTACACACTTACCGTTACCGGGAGCAACACCTGCACGAATTCGGACCAGACGACCGTAACAGTAAATGTTCTACCGAGCGCCGATGCTGGACCCGATCGGACCATCTGTGCAGGGGACGATGTGGTGATCGGAACCGATGGCGCAGGCGACTTCACTTGGTCACCTTCAGCAGGTCTTAGCGCAACCGATGTGGCCGTACCGACAGCATCACCAAGCATCACGACCACCTATACTGTAGTGCTCGCTGATCCCCAGACTTGCACGGCACAGGATGAGGTAACCGTCTTTGTGAACACGCCAGCGCAAGCCGGATCTGACAACAGCGCATCCGTGTGCAGCGATGGTGTTGCGGTTGATCTTACGACCCTTCTGGGAGGCAACGCAGATGCCGGTGGAACGTGGATCCCCGGATCCACGCACGTGCCTGGCACTGGAACACAGGTGTACAACTACGTTGTGAATGGTATTGCCCCATGCCCGAACGATACGGCCTATATCAGCATCACAGAGAACGTTGCCACAAACGCCGGTATAGATGCGAGCAGCAACATATGTGCAGGCTCTGACCCGTTCGACCTCCTCACGTTATTGGGGCCAACGGCCGACGCAACTGGAACGTGGACCGACCCCAACAACGCCCCGTTCAGTGGAACATTCGACCCGGCAACGTCGCAAACAGGCACCTATATCTATGTGGTTGCTGGTGCAGGATCATGCACGAACGACACCGCGGAGGTCGTGATCGACATCGTGCCCACGGCCGATGCGGGCACATCAGGCAGCACCACGGTATGTAGCAGCGGAGCCAGCTTCGATCTGTTCGCATTGCTTGGTGGCTCACCGGACATTGATGGCCTCTGGTTGGATCCCACGTTAACAACACATGGCGCACAGTTCGATCCAGCAACGGATGCACCGGGAACCTACACGTACATCGCCGGAGCATCTACCACCTGTCCGGATAGCGCAGAAGTGCAGGTTGCCCTGAGCACGCCGGATGTTCAATTCACGGGGGATGGAACGATCTGTATCGGTGACACGACACAGATCACCGGAAGCGGCGGAACCGCCTTCGTATGGACACCGGATACCGAGATCAGTGATGCGACGGTTGCCGATCCACTGTTCTACCCGAGCATTACCACTACGTATACCCTCACCGTGACGGACGGCAATGGTTGTGTTGGCTCAGCGCCGACCACCATCACCGTATTCACATTGCCCACAGTGGATGCCGGAGATGACGTTGTGGTCTGCACTGGCCTGAGTGTACAGGTTGGCGGATCACCCACAAGTCCCACCGGAACGGTTTTCCTATGGACACCGAGCACCGATCTGGACGACGCCACAATGGCCAACCCCACAGCGTCACCCGGTACGACGGTCCAATACACGGTGACGGTGAGGGACGACAATCAATGTGCGAACACGGACAGTGTGTTGGTCACGGTGAATGCCACACCTACGTTGGAAGCCGGTTCTGATGAAACCCTGTGCATCGGGAACAGTGTACCGTTGAACGCGACAGGGACGGGCACGTTCAACTGGAGCCCCGCTACCGGTCTGAGCGACCCCTCGGTCGCGAACCCCATCGCGTCCACGACAACGACGACGACCTATACCGTAACGCTTACCGATGACAACGCGTGTGTGGCAACAGATCTGCTCACCGTAACGGTGAATGGCCTGCCCACGGCCGATGCCGGACCGGACAATTGGTTGTGCGAAGGATTCGGGATCGGCCTTTCCGGAAGCGGAGCAGGCAGCTTCAGTTGGAGCCCAGCCGGGTCGTTGAACGATGCCACCTCCGCAACACCGATCGCAACACCGCCAAGTACCACCACCTACACGCTCACTGTCACCGATGGCAATGGATGCTCAGCTACCGACCAAGCCATTGTTACCGTAGGGTTGAACCCGCCGATCGACATCGGTTCCAACGCTACCACCTGCATCGGTGCGCCCGTATCCCTAGGAGGCTCACCCACCAGCGTTCCGTTCAGCACGTATTCATGGTCACCGACCACAGGCTTGGACGATCCATCATCACCCAATCCCACAGCACTTCCGAACGGTACAACCACCTATGTGCTTACGGTCACCAACGAGACCTGTGTGAGCACGGACCAGGTCACGGTCACCATTTCCGGCAACGGCGCGGCAGCCTTCACGAGCCGCTTCGAGGCCGGCTGCGAAGAGATCCGGGGGTTCTTCACCGATGAAAGTACGGGTGCGGTATCCTGGCAATGGGATCTCGGGAACGGCGGAACGAGTGATGAACAGAACCCGCAGGTCTTGCTCCCGTACACCACCCAGACCGTTGTCTCCTTGGTGATCACCGATAGTGGCGGATGTACGGACACGCTTACACAGGTCTTCACCCTCGACAGCCTCGCTGATCTCAGCGACATCTCCGTACCCAACGTATTCACCCCGAACGGCGATGGCAAGAACGACCTATTCACCCTGGACATCGATGCGTTCCTCGGTCCTTGCACAGGCATGGAAGTGCTGAACCGCTGGGGGCAGGTCGTATTCGAAAGCTTGGGGAACAACATCACTTGGGATGGGACCACCCTCGCCGGCGAGGCGTGCGTTGCCGGCACCTACTTCTACGTCATCAAGGTCAAGGATATGTCCTTCAAAGGGACGGTCCTGTTAACACGCTGATAGAACATGTTCAAGCCGCTTCTTTCCATACTCCTTTTCACTGCGGTCACCACGTCGCATTCAAGTTGTGTGTTTCCCGGGTGCATTTCCGGAACGGGCGTTCCTGCGCGCAAGGCGATCGAGGTCGCTGCGTTCCATGGCTTCACCGTGCAAGGTTCCATGGAAGTGCTACTTGAGAAAGGGAACGCCCAAAGCGTGGAGGTGGAAGCACAGCCGAACATCGCAGCGTTGCTGGTCACCGAAGTGAAGAACGGCATCTGGTCGATCCACACGAAGGATTGTTTCAAGACGGACAAACCCTTCATCGTGCACATTACCATGCCATCCGTGGACATGATCTCGGTGCAGGGGTCAGGTGATGTGAAGAGCACGGACAGTTTCACCCCCATGAACTTGGAGGTGGACGTGCAGGGCAGTGGTGAGATCCACATGAACGTGGATACCAAGCGGGTCAAAGCCACGGTGCAAGGCTCCGGCGACATCGGCCTGAAGGGTACATGCGGCGTTTTGGATGCTACGGTCCAAGGCAGCGGTGACATTGATGCGATCGAACTGGTGTCGACGAACGCCACGGTAGGCATCGCAGGAAGTGGCGATATCAGCGTGCAAGCATCCGAGCACCTCCAAGTCTCCATAGCTGGAAGCGGTGATGTCAACTACCGTGGCAAACCAGCGGAACTGGACAAGACCATCAACGGTTCCGGCGAATTGAAACAGGTGGAATGATAGGACGATCAACGAACATCCATGTTGTAAGTGCGACTGCCCTAATGCTACTTGTCGGGTGCGGTCATAGCGAGCCTACTGCGGACAACGACCCGATGCCTCCCGTGGAACACGGTGCCCAACCCGTGACCTACTCGCAGCTGGAGGACAACATCAAGCACGACACGCTGCTCATACAGACCACGTTCGACATGGGTGACAGCACGTTCGTGATGGTGGCAGGGAACATCGAGCCGAAATTCGAAGGCATCCGACTATACCGGTACAAGCTTCTACCGGACAGCAACGCAAGCGTTCTATCTTACTCGAGCGGCGGCTACGATAGCTGGACGATGCTCCCCACGTTCTTCACCATTCCCAACTCACCGGGCACACATTTGATACTCGCCAACTTCGGGGAGCGCGAAAGTTGGGGGCAGAAGTTGCTGACCATGGATAGCACCTTCACCGATCTGGGCTTCATCGACGCCGCCTACCCCGAACACATCCTTGAAGGCGACACGGCCTATGTGAAACGCATGAACATCGGACCGTTCGGAAGGCTGGCCTTGCACAACGACACGGTGGTGTTCACGTTCGAATGCGATAGCGTGTTCATCTATGACGACCAGGCCGGGCACAACGATTTCGTTGTGCCTTCACGCAACGTGCGCTACACCTATCACAGCAGCACTGGTCTGGAACTTTGGCTCAACGGCCAGCGGCGCGCAGTGAAACTGCCGACCTGACCTATTGCAGGCGCGTGGGGATCATCCCGCGGATGCCCATGTCTTGAACGAGCTCCCCGTCGATCGGTTCATAGAGGTTGTCACCGTCGGTCTCGGCCCATTCGAAGCTCTTATTGGTGCTAAGCGCCACCTGGATCACCACATCTTCCGTCTCCGAACCGGTGACGGTCAACGCCGTGGGGAAACCAGCTGTGACGACACATGAACCGGGCGGGATCGGAGAACCCGTCATGGGATTCACAACGGTAGTCACGGGGGCCTGACCGATGGTAACTGGAACAGGGATCGGAGGGTCCAAGACCTCGAAGGCCCAATAACCCTGTAGTTTGTCATCGTTCACAACGATAGTGGAGTCATGTACCTGGTAGGTGGTGATATACGTATTGAAGCCCAAGAACGAAGCCACGGTTCCATGGTAGATGGTCCCAAGCGCACCGAACTTGATATCGTAGTTCTGGTAGCTCAGCGACACCCGTAACCATTCATAGGTTCCCGGCGTCAGTTCGCTCAATGGGATGTTCAGGAATTCACCGCCCTGCCCCACTTCCAAACAAAGGTCATGATCGATCGCCAATGCACCACCTAAGGTCGTTTCGGGCGCACGGTACACCACTTCACCGTTACCGAGTTGCGTCAAGGCGACCGGTGCGAACTCCACGTAGTGGGCGCTCATCCTGTTGAACACGGGACTTTGAGCACCATGCCCCGCAGGCACCGCAGCCGGAAGGCCGATGTTGTTCAGCCGTACCTGAGTGCTATCGAACTTGAACTTCATGATCAGGCGCGGCCCGGTGTCTCCACCTCCCCCCCCCGGCGCGGCAGGTTCATCATCATCCTTCTTGCAGGCAGTAATTAGAAGGGTAGCGACCAGGCCGAGGAGGACAAGGGAACGCAGACGCATGGCTAGGAATTTGGAACCCCAAACTTACAAGGACCGTGCCCGCAACCTTACCGCCGGATCGTTCGTAAATTGGTATGCACGCATAACTTTAACACTTACCTTAGGACCGAAGCCGAAGGAGCATGAGACCTGAAGAGACGATCGACTTTCCCATCCGCCGCGTGTGGAGCCGCATTTCGCGCCTCTACAATACCGAAGCCGCCAAGTACGGCGGCAGCATGGCCGTGGGCCAGATCCTGTTGAACATCGAACCGGAAGGCACCCCAAGCACCAAGCTCGGACCGAAGATGGGTATGGAAAGCCGCAGCCTCGTGCGCACGTTGCAGACCATGGAGGAGGAAGGCCTCATCAAACGGGTTCCCTGCAAAGAGGACAAGCGCGTGGTGCGTATGCACCTCACCGCGAAGGGGAAACAGATGCGCAACGTGAGCCGCAACACCGTGATCAAATTCAACGAAGCGGTGCAGAGCCGTTTCACGCCCACGCAACTCAACAACTTCCGGCAGGTGATGACCGAACTGGATCGGATACTCGAACAAGAGCAACTCTTCTGATGAGGAACCACAGAGACATAGAGGCACCGAGCAGAGGGAAGAAATCTCCCCCCCGCAACAATTTGGCTTTCTCTGTGTCTCCGTGCCTCTGTGGTGAAAACTGAACGACCAATGACCAATCGCAACATCCGCAAAGTCGCCGTCCTCGGATCCGGCGTCATGGGCAGCCGCATCGCATGTCACTTCGCCAACATCGGCGCGGAAGTGTTACTGCTGGATATCGTTCCCAAGGAAGGAACCGACCGGAACAAGATCGTCAACGACGCCCTGGCCGCTGCGCTGAAGAGCAGCCCCTCGCCCATCTACGACAAGCGCTTCGCGAAGCGCATCAGCACCGGCAACTTCGAGGATGACCTGCCGAAGATCAAGGACTGCGACTGGGTGATCGAAGTCGTCGTTGAACGGCTGGACATCAAGCAGCAGGTGTACACCAACGTGGAGAAGCACCGCAAGCCGGGCACATTGATCACCACCAACACCAGCGGCATTCCGATCCACGCCTTGCTCGAAGGCCGCAGCGAGGATTTCGCGAAGCATTTCTGCGGCACGCACTTCTTCAACCCGCCGCGCTACCTGCCGCTGCTGGAGATCATCCCCGGCACGAAGACGGATCCCGCGGTCCTCGCGTTCCTCGAAGAGTACGGTCAACGCGTGCTGGGCAAGGTCACGGTGCTGTGCAAGGACACGCCAGCCTTTATCGCGAACCGCATCGGCGTGTTCGGCATCATGGGCCTGTTCCACTTGGTGGAAGAGATGGGCCTCACCGTGGAAGAGGTCGATCGCCTGACCGGTCCCGCGCTGGGTCGCCCGAAGAGCGCGACGTTCCGCACGGCGGATGTCGTGGGCCTGGACACGCTCGTGCACGTAGCGAAAGGTGTGCAGGACAACTGCCCGAAGGACGAGCAGAACACCACGTTCGCCCTGCCCGGCTACCTGAAGCAGATGGTCGAGAAGAACATGCTCGGCAGCAAGACCGGCAAGGGCTTCTTCTTCAAGGACCGTTCATCGCCGAAGGGCGACATCCTCGCACTCGACCTGAAGACGCTGGAGTACCGTCCGCAGGTGAAGCCCAAGTTCGCCACGCTGGATGCGGCCAAGAAGGAAGACAACATTGTGAAGCGCACGGCGATCCTTTACGCGGGCACCGACAAGGCCGGCGAGTTCTACCGCAAGAGCTTCCACGGGCTCTTCGCCTACGTGAGCCACCGCATTCCGGAGATCACTGACCAGCTCTACAAGATCGACGACGCCATGCGTGCAGGCTTCGGTTGGGAGTTGGGGCCTTTTGAGGCGTGGGAGGCCATTGGGGTGAAGGAGGTAGTGGAAGAGATGAAGGCGAAGGACGTGAAGGTGGCCAGTTGGGTCAATGACTTCGTGGCCGCAGGCAACACCCACTTCTACAAACGCGAAGGTGGCAAACGCCTCTACTACGATGTGGCCAGCAAGAGCTACAAGGCGATCCCCGGACAGGAGGACCTGATCGTGCTCGCCGATCTGCCCGACAGTAGCATCGTGTGGAAGAACGCCAACGCCACCGTGCGCGATCTCGGCGACGGCATCCTCGCCGTGAGCTGGAACAGCAAGATGAACACCATCGGCGCGGAAGTGATCCAAGGCCTCAACAAGGCGATCGATCTCGCGGAGGCCGGTTACAAAGGCCTCGTGGTCTACAACGACGGCGCGCTCTTCAGCGCGGGCGCCAACGTGGGCATGATCTTCATGATGGCCGTGGAGCAGGAGTACGACGACCTGGACATGGCCATCCGCACCTTCCAGAACACCATGATGCGGATGCGTCACAGCAGCATCCCCGTGGTGGCCGCGCCGCACCAACTGTGTCTTGGCGGCGGCACGGAGCTCTGCCTACATGCGGACAAGGTGGTGGCGCATGCCGAGACCTACATGGGCCTCGTGGAATTCGGCGTGGGCGTGATCCCCGGCGGTGGCGGCAGCAAGGAGTTCGCGTTGCGCCTCAGCGACGAACTGAAGGAAGGCGACATCCGGATCAACGCGCTTCGCGAGCGCTTCCTCACCATCGGCCAGGCCAAGGTGAGCACCAGCGGCGAAGAAGCCTTCGCCCTCGGCTACCTGCGCCGCGGCACCGACGATGTGATCGTGAGCCGCGCGCACCAGCTGGCCTACGCCAAGGAATGCGCGCTCGACCTCTGGGAGAAGGGCTACACCAAGCCGCCCATGCGCAAGGACATCAAGGTGCTCGGCCGCGAAGGCCTGGGCATCGTGTACATCGGCGCGAATACGATGCAAAGTGGGAACTATATCAGTGAACATGACACACTCATCAGCCAGAAGCTCGGTCACGTTCTGTGCGGTGGAGACTTGTCCGAGCCGACCGAGGTAAGCGAACAGTACTTGCTCGACTTGGAACGAAAGACATTCCTCGAACTCTGTATGCAGAGAAAGACTTTGGAAAGGCTTCAATCGATCATCACGTCCGGTAAAGTGTTGAGGAACTGATAGCGATGCGACAATGGTCTGGCATACTACCGGTTGTGACAGCGGTCATGCATCTGACATGCCCTAGGCCTGCCGCTGCTCAGGACTATGCACTTCGATCAGAGCCCTTGACGATGTACGTGGAGGCCGTCCTGAATGACTATCAAGTCTTCGTTGACCACGAGCTATTCTTCAGCAAGATGCCCGAGGTGGTCGGGTATTCCGATCTGGACTCCACCCGTAAAGCACAACTGAAGACCCAGCTGGTATCCATGTCAGACGCGACCAAGAATGATGGTCTTGTTCACTTAGAACTGAACAAAGAGTGGCAGCCCTTGTTCGAGCGGCTCCTTGCGAACAACCTGAGGGAGCCAGGCAAGATCTACATCGTTGAGACAAGATCTGGGCAGGCGGTCACACACATCTGGTATACGCGCAAGATGAAAACCAGCCACGGACCAGGTCGCTACACATACTTCGCTGACAAGGACCATAGGACACATGTATTCACACTTCGTGTCAGTCGCGGCGGAAGGCCCTTAACCCAATTCTGAACATGGCGCCAACACCATCGAGCGGCAACAATCAGCGAGCACGACACGCTGATCTCGCAGAAGCTGGGCCATGTGCTCTGCGGCGGCGACCTCAGCGAACCCACGGAAGTCAGCGAGCAATACCTGCTGGACCTGGAGCGCAAGACCTTCCTGGAACTCTGCATGCAACGCAAAACGCTGGAGCGCTTGCAGTCGATCATCACCAGCGGGAAAGTGTTGCGGAACTGATGAACGCCGTAAAGCATAGTGGTTGTTGGGGCGTGCCGGCTCGAAGACTCGCCGTCGCGCTTTCCGCTACAAGTCCTCGCGCGGATTACCGCGCTGTGGGCTTTCCGCTTCAATCGCTCACGCGAAATGCCGTTTCAGTCGTGGCATTGTGCTTCGCTTCTGGCCTATCGGCACAAATCTTCGACCCCTACCGCTTCATGTCGAAAGAGCTTTTGCGTGAGAAACACGTGAAGTGCATTACCGTCAACAGCGAAAGACCCAGCGGAATATCCAAGTATCAGGAGCTATGCTTTGATGAAGCGGGACGGCAGGTCCAAGTTCTAACGTTCTTGGGAAGCCCATTTCAAACTGACACCGAACAGTACGTGTATGACGCGATAGGAAGAGAACTGAACTATTCCAGCGTATTGTCCGTCGCATACGACTTCCCTGAAGGAAGGGATCCACTGATGAAGAAGGTCACGGTGAGCTACACTTCGCAGTATGTCCAGGAAAAGTTTGTTAAGCGAGTTGGGAACGCTGGCGCTTACGACATGAGCGGCACACACTTCACGGAGTTTCGCTACGATACGCTGGGTCGGCTCATCGAATGCCTCTACCACGATACCGTCGATCATGAAACTCGGCGTACTGTCCTGGTCAATGACAAGGACGGCAGGGAGATCCTTAGTCTCTACTATGACGAACACGACCAGATCTCATCGTTCGAGGTCAAGCGCTACGACGAGAACGGAAGAGTTACGGACTCGGAGCTTCGCAACACAGGTCGGTACAGCGATCACTATACAATCACCCGTTACTTCTATGATCCGGCTGGAAAGCTGATCCGCGAAGAACGCGTGGACGATGGCAAACCCGACGGGATAGTGTACGAATACCGATATGATCATGCCGGCCTACTAACTCAGCTCGTCTCGAACGTCATGAATCAGTCCTTCGAGTACACCTACTACTGATGATGCCACATCGGAACCAATCTCATTCTCAATTGCCCGCACTATGCGTGAGGGATAGAAACGGAAAGCCCGCAGGCCTGTCTTCAGGCCGAGGACTTGAAGCGGATAGCCCGACCCGGCTGCATTTGAGCCGGGGCACGCCCAACACTTCGACAAGCTCAGTGTGACAACAACGAACTGAAATGAACGCATACATCATCGCCGGTTTCCGCAGCGCAGTGGGCAAAGCCCCGCGCGGCAAGTTCCGTTTCACGCGTCCAACCACCTGACCCTGAACAAGAAACAACATTTGTAACACTTTCGTATACCTTTGTGTTACATAACCAAGCAAGATGAAACGCCCATCCGTGGAAAAGCTGGTACTGGCGCGCATTGAAGAGCGTGGCCGGGGCAGCGTGCTCACCCCGCGCGATTTCCATGATCTGAGCAGCCGTGGGGCGGTGGCGGTGGCGCTGCACCGGCTGGTGAAGAAGGAGGTGTTGCGGAACATCGGGAACGGGTTGTACTTCTTCCCGGAGCTGGGTGGGATGTTCGGAGAGAGCATAGCAGGCACACACGAGATCGTGGCCGCGATCGCCAAGCGTGATGGGATCACGATCCGTGAAACACATGCCTACGCGGCCAACATCACGGGCATAAGCACCCAGGTGCCTACACGCGTCGCCTTCCAAACCGATGGCCGCTCCCGCAAGATCCGCTTGCGGCCCATGCGACCAGGTAGCCGTGGGAATGAGATCATTCTCCGTCGCACGAGCTCGCGGTACATGAAAGCCCGCACAGAGGTCGGTTACCTGGTGATCCAAGGACTACGAGACTACGGCCGGAAGCACTTCGGCAAGGAGGAATATGCCGAACTGCTCAGAAGGTTGCCCCCAACCGGAAAGGAAGATTTGAAGAAGGACCTGGACATCGCCCCGGTCTGGATCGCGGATGTCATGCGCCGATTGATCGCTGAAGCACCATGAGCATCCATCGGTTCCTCCAGCTTACAGAAGCCGGACAACTTTCGTTGCTCATTGAAGCGAACGAGAAAATGGGTCTTGCGATGGAAAGTCTGGAGAAGGATATCTACGTCTGCCTCTTCCTAGAGAAGGTGATGGCGCTTCCAGAGATCGGGCAGCACCTCACGTTCAAAGGCGGCACGTCGTTATCCAAAGCGCACAAGATCACCGAGCGCTTCTCGGAGGATGTGGATCTGGTGGTCGATCGGCATGCGCTCGGACTTGCGGAAGATGGCATTCCTGGCCCGCAGCATTCGCCCCGGCAGCAGAAAGAGCGTGCGAAGAAGATCGCGAAGGCGTGTCGTGGATGGGCTGCGGATGTCTTGCTTCCCGCGTTGCGCGAAGCACTTGAACCCGAATTGGAGGGGCGCGCTTGGAGCCTCGACCTGAACGCCGACAGCGACAACCACGAAACAGTGATCTCATTCGGCTACCCGAAACACTTCGATACGGATGGCGGATACTTGCTCGATTTCGTGAAAGTGGATCTGGTAGCGAAGTCCGATGCTTGGCCTAGCGTCATGGTGCCAGTGAGCACATACGTGCATGGGCTATTCACGGAAGAGTTGGGCGATGGCTCATTCCCGGTGCGCACCCTGGAAGCTGAACGCACCTTGATCGAGAAAGCACTGTTGCTTCACGAGGTATTGGTGCAGCGTCCGGATGGTCCACGCCGTCGATTGGCACGGCACTACTTCGACCTGTACTTCCTCCATCGCTCTGGTGCGACGACAAAAGCGATTGCGCGAGCAGAGTTGTATCCCGCGGTTGTACAACAGCGCAGCATCTACTACCGCTATCCGGGTGTGGATTACGATGCGCTATTGCAAGAAGGCTTCTCCATCATTCCACACGGAGCAGCTCGGGATGCATGGCGCCAAGATTACGATGGCATGCAGAGCGACATGTTCTATGGTGACGTGCCGTCATTCGACGCGGTCATGGAACAACTCACACAATTCGAAGACAGCTTCCGAAAGCACCTCCAACTTCAACATCAGAACAAGATCTGACCTGCCACCAACCACCAAAACCTGAGCACCATGCATCGCTTCATGAACCTTGACATCTGGAACCTTGGAATGGACCTCGCTGTCGAAGTGTACAAGGTCACCAAGGAGTTCCCAAAGAACGAGACCTATGGACTTCAGTCGGAGTCGCGCCGCTGTTGCGTTTCGATACCGAGCAAGATCGCGGAGGGAGCACAGCGGAACAACGACGCGGAGTTCCACCTCCTCCTCGGGGACGCTGCTGGTTCCGCAGCAGAGCTGATCACCCAAGTGGTTCTAGCCAAGCGCCTGGGCTTCATCAACAGCGCGGAACGCGATACCCTCGTGGACAAAGCGGAACACATCATGAACAGCATCTTCAAGCTGCAGGCAAAGCTCAAACCCAAAGGCAAGATCGTTTCCGACCTTAAGGTGGCGAAGAAGAGTGAAAGCAAGAAGAAATGATCGTATCACCAATTGACCGGCAAGGCTGTCCTATGTCCAATGTCCTATGAAGGACTGTCCATGCCAGACTTTGGATGATCCACCACCTCAATTCCCCTAACCCATGAACCGTTTCAAGAACCTTGATGTCTGGAAGCAAGCTCTTGCTCTGTCTGTGGAAGTCTATCGCTCCACGGAGAAGTTCCCCAAGAAGGAGGTGTACGGACTCGCAAGCCAAATGCAGCGTGCAGGCGTATCGGTACCGAGCAACATCGCCGAGGGCGCAGCAAGGAATCATGATGGCGAATTCTATCACTTCCTCGGAATTGCCTGTGGGTCGTCGGCAGAACTCTTCACACAGACCCTGATTGCAAGGGAACTCGACTACATTACTCAAGAGCAGTCGAACAAGATCACCGCAGAGCTCGACCACATCATGAATCGCATTTTCAAGCTGCAAGCACAATTGGAAACCAAACACAAGAAACGCCCGGCGCGGAGCTAGCGCAACACTGTCCTATGTCTGATGCAAGATTGTCTTATGCCGAATGCGCCGCCTCAATGTGCAGCGCGGCATTTGCAATCCTTCATAAGACATCAGACATAAGACAGCACCCACCAGCCACGTAGGACAATCCTGCATCAGACATAAGACACTCCCTCATGAACGCATACATCATCGCCGGTTTCCGCAGCGCCGTGGGCAAAGCTCCCAGAGGCAAGTTCCGTTTCACGCGTCCGGACGACCTGGCCGCCAACGTGGTGCAACACCTCGTGAAGAGCGTGCCCAACCTGGACGTGAACCGCATCGAGGATGTGATCGTGGGCAACGCCACGCCCGAGGCCGAGCAGGGCCTGAACGTGGGCCGCATGATCAGCCTGATGGGCCTGAACACGGACAAGGTGCCGGGCATGACGGTGAACCGCTATTGCAGCAGCGGCAGCGAGACGATCGCCATCGCGAGCAG
>Ga0075163_10002677_pt1 | contig 23902 bp, 26 predicted proteins | sample JI1023141ADNA_FD_71478 | JGI IMG/M metagenome (GOLD analysis project Ga0075163, IMG submission 71478) | Wastewater effluent complex algal communities from Wisconsin, to seasonally profile nutrient transformation and Carbon sequestration -... | ecosystem: Engineered > WWTP > Effluent > Algae... | reverse complement strand
GGCCGCGGCGGCGGCGATCAGCGGCCCCGCGTCTGCGAGTGCGCGCGCTGCTTCGCGGCCTTCCACGCGACAACGACGCGCCGTCCGATCGGCGCTTCGCCCCAATTTGCCGGCGTCAGCATCGGCTCAACACCACCGCCAGCGCGTCTCGCATCGCCATATCTCGATCTCCAGATCGCCTGCGCCAGTGCGACTTGATCGCACGCAAGGCGAGTTTCTCCGAACTTGGCCAAGAGACCGCTCGAGGTTCAAGCCCATGCGCAGAAAGACACTGATCATCGATGGTCATCCGGACCCGGACCGCCAACGCTTTTGCCATGCTTTGGCCGACGCCTACGCCGCTGGCGCGGTCGCGGCCGGCGACGAGACACGCTCGATTACGCTCGCGGAAACCGACATTGGATTTTTGCGCACGGCCGTTGATTTCGCAAAGCCTCCGACGGCGCCCGTCATCTTGAGCGCGCAGCGCGATATCGAGTGGGCCGATCACATCGTCATGGTGTTTCCGCTCTGGCTCGGCGGCGCGCCTGCATTGTTGCGCGCGTTTCTCGAACAGGTCGCCTGCGGTAGCTTCTTCGCCGACACGAGCGGGCGCGGCATCCAGCAAAGACTGAAGAACAAGTCCGCGCGCCTCATTGTCACCATGGGCATGCCGGCCTTCATCTACCGGCTCATCTTTCATGCCCATGGCGTGAGAAATATCATGGAGGGCGTGTTGGGCTTCGCCGGATTCCGGCCGGTCCGCGCCACTTTGTTCGGCGCGGTCGAAGGTCAAAACGCCCAAGCGCAGAAAGCGCGTCTGGCGCGGGTGCGCGACCTTGGCCGGCAAGGGCGCTGACGCGAATGCGCACGCCGCCGCGGATGAGCCGAAACTGACGCGCTCCCACTTCTCGCTCTAAAACACGCGGGCGGCTCGCTCCAATCAGCGTCCGCCCGCGAGCGCTTCGCACACCTTGATTTCGAGCGTGTGCCCAAGCAGCGGCTTTTCGACGATCTCGACGCCGGCCTCAGCGGCCGCGGCGCGGAGCCAAGCATTTGGATTGCTGGTAATGAGGATCGCTGGCGCGGTCACGTTGCGCGCGCGCAGTTCCGCCAAGAGCGCAAGTCCTGTACGCCCGGGCAGCTTATAGTCGAGCACAATGCAGATCGGCCCTTCGGTCGCTTGCGGCGACGCCAGCAACGCCTCGGCGTCGCCAAAGGGGCGCACGTCAAACCCCTGCGTCCCGAACGCGAAGCTCAATGCATGCAACAGCGCCGGATCATCGTCGACCAGGACCAAAGCCGGCGCCGGCGAGGTGGTGGGTGCTTGAAACAGTGCGCGCCCTTTTCGAAACGAAGGCCCAATTAATCCCAAGTGCGAGCGCCCAGCCTTGATCAGGCTCAAACCGGGGGCAGCCTCAGCTTCGCTCCCGCTGCAGCGCCATCCGGACCAGATCCGAGAGCGCCTTGGCGCCCATCTTCTCCATCACATTGGCGCGGTAGATTTCCACCGTGCGCGGGCTGATGCCGAGCTTCAGTGCGGCGCTCTTGTTGGATTCGCCGGTAACAATCGCCTCAAACACCTCGCGTTCGCGCGCCGACAGATGCCCGATCCGCTCTTCGACCTCGGCCCGTTCGGCTTGGCGGCTGGCGTCGTCTTGGCCCCGCACCAGGGCGGTCTTTATCGCCGCGAGCAAAGTCTCGTCGTCGAAGGGCTTTTCAATGAAATCAACGACGCCCGCTTTCATTGCTTCGACCGCGAGCGCGACGTCGGCATGACCGGTGAGCACGATCACGGGATGGGTGACGCCGATTTCCTTCAGCTTCACCACAAGCTCTAGCCCGCTCATGCCGGGCATACGCACATCGGTCACAATGCAGCCGGGCGCGAGATCGCCAACTTGGTCTAGAAAGGCCAAGGCGCTCTCATAAACCCGCGCTTCGAAGTCGGCCGAAGCCAACAGGAAACTCAGCGAATCACGGATCGCCGCATCGTCGTCGACCACATGCACGACGCGTTCATTCGCGTTCACGACACACTCTCCTCATCCGGCGCTAACCGCACGCTGAAGCGAAAGATCGCCCCGCCCCCCGGATTGGGTTCGGTCCAGATCCGGCCGCCATGCGCTTCAATAATCGTGCGAGAGATCGAAAGCCCTACCCCCATGCCCTGTGGCTTGGTCGTAACGAAGGGCTGAAATAGCCGCTCGGCCGCAAGCGCGTCGAGACCTGTGCCGGTGTCGGCGACGCTCACCTCCGCCATGTCGTCACCGACGAATGTCGACACTGTCAGCGTGCGGCGCGGCTGATCGTGCATCGCCTCAAGCGCATTGCGCACCAGATTGACCAGCACTTGCTGAATCTGAATGCGGTCAACCACGACGCGGTCGAGATGGGGATCAATCTCGTAACGCACATCGACCCCGCCTTCCTTGGCCCCGACCAATGCAAGGCCGCAGGCTTCGTGCACTAGTTTGGCCAAACTCTCGACGCTGCGTTCGCCCTCGCCGCGCACCAGGAAGTCGCGCAGGCGCCGGATGATGTCGCCGGCGCGCAACGCCTGCTGGGAGGCCTTCTCCAGCGCCTCGACGACGCGCGGGTCGCGGCCGGTTTCCCGCTCCATGACGCGGCGGGCGCCATTCAAATAATTGGCGATCGCGCTCAAGGGTTGATTGAGTTCATGCGCCAAGGCCGAGGCCATCTCCCCCATCGCGCTCAGACGTGAAATGTGCACGACTTCGGCCTGCAATTGTTTAAGCCGGGCTTCGCTCTCCTGGTGGTCGGTCAGATCACGGACAAAGCCGGTGAAGAAGCGCCCGTGATCGGAATGCACTTCGCCGACGGCGAGCTCCATCGGAAAGGTCGTGCCGTCCTTGCGCTGCCCCACCACAATGCGCCCGACGCCGATGATGCGCTTTTCGCCAGTGGTGAGATAACGCTGTAGATAGCCGTCATGGTGGGCGCGAAACGGCTCGGGCATCAGCATGCTGATATTGCGTCCGATCACCTCGGTCGGGCGCCACATGAACATGCGCTCGGACGACGCACCGTAAGATTGCACGATGCCTTCTGGGTTGATGACGATCATCGCCTCGGGCGCTGTGTCGAAGATCGATCGAAGATGCGCTTCGCGCTCGCGCAGCGCAGTTGCGGCCTGTTCGCCGCGCCGGCGCTGCTTTTGCACCGCCGATCCCACAGCCGCGGCGATGAGGCCGATGGCGCAGAATGCGTAGGGCGCCGCTCCCCCGAGCGGGTCCGCGCCGCCTTGAAGCAGAAGGCCGCCGATCAACCCGAGCGCTGTCGAGAGGAGGCCGGGGCCCGGCCCCGCGAGCAGACTGGCGCCAACCACCACGGCTGAAAACACCATGAAGGACGGCGTATCTGGCCAGATCGCGCGCAACAAAAAGGCAAGCGCAAAGGCGCCCAAAGTGGCGCCGCCCGCCAGCGCATAGCGCCTGCCGGCGCCGGCAAAGAACCGCGCAACCCCGTCTTGGGTTGACGCGGGGTCTTCCCGCTGGCCGAGCTCTTTGCTGCCTTCGCTCAAGCCACCTCGCATCGCGTTTGCTTGGGCCAGCGTATCGCGCCGGCTCGGAGAAGGCCAATTGAGCCAAATCATCACGCCGGGTCGCCGACGCGGGCAAGAGACGAGGTGAAAGGCGAATAATCCATGCACGCCGCGACGGGGTGGTGATCGCCGCTCTGACGGGCCTAATCCGTTCGGCCTACGGGTTTATCCTTAAGCGTTGACCCTGAATTTCGCGCCCAATTGCTTCGGCATACCCCTTGATCAACGTCAAGGGAGCCGGTCATGCAAACGCAATCGAGCCAAGCCGCACAAGCCAACATCGCCGTCATCGGGTCAGGCGACGTCATTCAGTTCGGCGCCAACCTGACGCTCCGCGGTGTACGCATGCATTTCGATCGCAATGCGGAAATCTTTGGCGAGGACGAGCCGTCCGATTATGTCTACCGGGTCGTTTCGGGCGCGGTGCGCACTATGCGCTTTACCGAAGACGGCCGCCGTCAAATCTTGGGCTTCCATTTACCGGGCGACATTTTCGGCATCGAGACCGGTGGGCAGCACACGCTCTCGGCCGAAGCCGTCACGGGCTGCGAAATCATCATGGTGCGCCGCTCATGCTTGGAGAATGCGGTCAATCAAGACATGGGCGCCGCCCGTGCTCTACTCGCGCTTACCTCGGCTCAATTGAGCGATGCCCGCGCCCACGCTTTGGTGCTCGGCCGCAAGGGCGCCGGCGAACGGGTCGCCGCTTTCCTGCTGCAACTGGCCAATCGCTGTGTGTCCAAATGCGAACTCGATCTGCCGATGTCCCGCGCCGACATCGCCGATTATCTCGGCCTCACAATCGAGACCGTCTCGCGCGCCTTTTCCGAGTTCGAGCGCCAGCGCGCGATCGGCCTGCCGAGTTCGCGCCATGTCGTGATGCGCAATCCCTCGGCGCTCATGCACTTTGAGGCCGCTGCGTAACGCACCCCGCGAGATGCGGTCCCTCAATGCGACATGACGACGGGGATGCGCGCCCTCGATCAGCGACTTCGCAATGTTGTCGCCTTCGACCGAGACCATACGCGTGTTCGCCACACCGTGACGCGCGAGATACGCGCCAAGCGCGCGGGCGTGTCTCAACATTGAGGTCGGCGCGATTTTGCAAGATCACGACCTCGTCGGCGAAACGCAAATAGTTCAGAGCCGAGCGCACCGCGGCCCGCTTGCGCACTGCCATCCCAGGCGATCGCCGCAGTAGTCCCGATTGAATGAGGATGAAACGCCACGATCCCACCACCGTCGCCACGGTGTCGGCGGCGCGATCGGGGATTGATAGTCCGTTCTGCTCGGCGCGACGCGCCGCTGCGCGAGCGCGCAATTACTCGAGCCGCTCGTACTCGGTCATTGGGCCGTGTAGCCTCCGTCGATCACCAGCTCGGCGCCGGTGATAAACTTGCTCTCGTCGGACGCCAGATAGAGGACGCCAAACGCGATGTCGTCGGGCTCGCCTAAATGGCCCAGCGGATGCAGCGCTTCGGTTGCGGCTTTGGCCGCGGCCGGATCTGCCTGCGCCTTCAGAAAATTCTCGACCATCGGCGTCCAGATGTAGCCGGGGTGAATTGAGTTCACGCGGATCTTGTAGCCGGCCTTAGCGCAATGCAGCGCGGCCGATTTGGTGAGGATGCGCACGCCGCCTTTGCTGGCGTTATAGGCGGCAAGATTGGGATCGCCTATCAAGCCCTCGATCGAGGAGAGATTGATGATCGATCCGCCGCGAGCCTTCATCACGGCGACCGCCTCGCGGATGCCAATAAAGACGCCGTCGAGATTGATCGACATCAGCCAGCGCCATTGTTCCAGCGTCGTCGCCTCAATGTTTGCAGAGAGCGCAACGCCGGCATTGTTGACGAGAATGTCGAGGCCGCCAAACCGGCGCACGGTGCTGGCGACAACGCGCGACCAATCCTCGGCGCTGGCGACGTCATGCTTGAAAAAAATGGCTTCACCGCCCGCATTCATAATGGCGTCGACCACGGCTGCGCCTTCGACCTCATTCATATCTGTCACAGCCACGCGCGCGCCCTCGGCGGCGAGCATCAGCGCGGCGGCGCGGCCGAGGCCCAAAGCCGCGCCTGTCACCAAAGCGACCTTATCCTTGACGCGGTTCATGGCGTGCTCCTGAAATTGCGAACCAATCTCTCTTGCCGCACCGGAAGCTCCGCGGCCTTGATCAAGCGCAAGTGAGCAACGCTCTTTCAGCGGCCCCGCTCGAGCCAATCGCGTTCAATCAGATTGAGCTTGCGGGTGACGGTGAGCAGGAACGCGGTCGACCAAGCAAACAGGATGACGCCGTTGGCGCCCTCGATGGCGCTCAGCAATCGCCAGTTGGGACTTAAGACGATGTCGCCGTAACCTAGAGACGCGAAGGTCGTGGTCGAAAAATAGAGCGCCTGCTCGAACGTCGCGGTCTCGCCCAAGCCGCGATAGAGCGCGGCATAGAACCAGATCTCGACCGTGTGCAGCGCGAAAACTCCGAAGACGCCAAGCAACATCACAAGTGCGGCGCGTCCAGCGCTTTCATGCGCCTTCAGTCGCTTGTGACCGCCGCTCACAATGCGCGTCAGACCGACCAGGCCCCAAAAGTGCGTGAGCACCGTCAGCGCCACCATCGCACTCGCCACGGCGAGATTTGCGGCGAGCGGCGCCAGCGCCTGCATCAGAGCCGGTCGACTTTGGCGACCCGATAAGTGTGCGCGGCGTCGTCTTCGTCGATGGTCACGTACTCGCCATGGACGAAGCGGTGATCACCAAGCCGATAGGCCGGATCATCGTCTTCGCCGCCGTCCTCGAACTCATAGTGGAAGGCCCAGGACCCGCCAGGGCGGCGGCGCAGATATCCGTCTTCGTCGCCTGCGGCATGAAAACGGACCACGCGGCACTCTTGCTTGAAGTCGCGCCAGGTCAGGGCATCGAGCCGGCCTTCGCTGTCGAGCGGCGCAATGATGGAATAGCCGATATGAGCATCGCCTTCGGGGTGGCGCGGCTCGCGCGCCAGTTCGAGCCGGATGCGGCGGAACGTGTCCGGTAAGCGGGCTTGCGCTGTTGCGGTCATGGATGTCCTCCTGTTGACCTCTTCAGGACCACGAAATCGCGCGCGCGCCCTTGCGCGCGATCAACCCGAAGGAGGATGCAGCGGCTTTTCTGACCGATTTGGTTCAGCGTCCGGACAGCCAACCGCGTTTTGCGCCGCGCCCTTATTGAAGGATTGCGCTTCGAAGTCCCATAAGCAGAGAAGGTCAGCTCTGCGGACGCACGATCTCTGATCCCAATTCGTCCAGCGTGCGGCGCGCGTCGAAGGCGCCTTCGGGCATGGCGCCGCGTCCAAAGCGAATATCCGCCGTCGCCGAATAATGCACATTGGTGAAGACGTGGGGTTCGCGCGGCTCGCGCGGGATCGGGCCGACGGGATCTAAATCGCTCCAGAAGAAGCGGCTGCGGCGGCGCCAGTGCGGGTGCCAATAGCGCTCGCGATAGCTGTCGAGTCGAGGCGCCTCGACAATGATCTCGCTCTCTTCGCTGACATCAGCCACCGATGAAGCAAACCAATCATAGCCATTCTCGGCCGTGAGTTCGGCGCTGCGATAGAGAAGATAAGTCTCCACCGTTTCGCGTGATGTGAAATCGTCGCCGACGAACTCGACACGCCAAGCCGCGTCGGAGAGGCGGGTTTCTGCGTATCCCGCCTGCCCTGCGCGCACGTCGGCGCGCTGATAAAGTCCGGACGTCACGCATGAGGCGAGCGCAAGGCTGACGCCGAGAGCGCCGATGAAGTTGAGAACCGACGATCGCATATCGTGCCTCCGCGCTTTGGCGGGAGCTTATGCGGCCGGGAGAGCAACGCTTTGATCCGGCGCAAGCTCGGCGTCGAGCGCGCCCGAGAGTTTCTTGATCAGCGCTTCGCGCGCTGCATCGCCCTCCGCGTGCTCGAGTGCTGCATTGAGACGCGTCAGGAGATCGGAGCGCTGATTGTGCCAATCAAGGCGCGACACCGCCGATTGCGCAAGCCGCGGTGTTTGCTTTTCGATGACTGGCGCATGCAGCCTGGCGAGGCGATAGCCGGCGTCGATCTCGGCTGTGATGATCTGCTCTGCCGCAAACCCGGCGCGAACGAGACGGCGTTGCAGCCCTTCAAGGTTCTCCGGTTCGCCATGGGTCAGAAAGATCGAGCCGCTCGGACCGCGCGCCTTGATCCAGGCGACGAGGCCGTCCGCGTCGGCATGGCCGGAATAGACGCCAATCGAGCGAATGGCGGCGCGCACCTTGATCTCATCGCCCTGGATGCGCACCACCTTGCGGCCCTCCTGCAGCAGCCGGCCCAACGTTCCGATCGCTTGGTAGCCGGTGAGAAGGACCGTGGCGTCATCGCGCCATAACAGGCGCTTCAAATGATGTCGGACGCGGCCTGCGTCGCACATGCCGCTCGATGCGATGATGACATGCCAGCCTCGCATCCGCTCGATGGCGCGGCTTTCATCAGCGCTTTCGGTGTAACGCAGCCAAGGCGACGCCTTGAGGCGCCCAAACGGATGAGCGCCATTGTCGAAGCGACCGTGGCGCAAAAACGTATCACTGGCGCGAATGCCTAGAGGTGAATCAAGGAAGATTGGTCCGCGCGGGCCCTCGCCCGCTTCCATCAACTCAATGAGATCGACGATCAATTCCTGCGTGCGCTCGACGGCAAAAGCGGGGATGAGCAAAGGACCGCCGGCGGCGTGAGCGGCGAGCATGACTTCAGCGAGCGCTTTGCGGCGCGCTTCCGGTGCAAGCGCCGGACCCCGCTCCACATCGCCATAGGTCGCCTCAACAACCAGATGACCGGCGTTTTCGGGACCTTCTGGATCCATGGCGAAGTCGCGCCCGCCCGGACCGATATCGCCGGAAAACAAAATACGCTGCGGATGATCACCGTCCTCGACTTCCACTTCGATCGAGGCGGCGCCCAGGATGTGGCCGGCATTCCACCATCGCGCTTTGACCCCCGGCGCCACGTCGAGCCAGGTCTTCATCGCCGCAGATTGAAAGAGACTCATCGTGTCGTCGGCGTCGCGCCGCGTAAAAATGGGCGTCAGCGCGTCCTCGCCGCGACGACGTCTGCGGCGGTTGAGCTGCTCGACCTCCATCTCCTGGATGGCGCCGGCGTCTGGCAACATGACCCGGCAGAGTTCCATCGTGCCCTTGGTGGCGAAGATTTTTCCGTTGAATCCGGCGAGCGCGAGCTTGGGCAAGAGACCGCTATGGTCGATGTGCGCATGCGTCAGCAGCACGGCGTCGAGCTTGTCTGCGTCGAACGGAAACGTTTGGTAGTTGAGCGCTTTCAGCGTCTTCGAACCTTGAAACATGCCGCAATCAATGAGCACGCGGGTTTTTCCGCATTCGAGCAAAAAGCATGCGCCGGTGACGCATCCGGCCGCGCCAAGAAATGAGAGCTTGATCGCCATGGCGCCAACAAGCACGGCGTGTGCCTAACCGGCTTCGCGGGCTCAATTGGCGGCCGAATGAAGCGGCGCATAAGGGCGCCATGGGTGCGCCGGTCGGCAAGGTTGGAGAAGTCATGCGCGCTCGTCATCTCGAAAGGCACGTGGCGGCGTCCCGCATCGGCTGGCTTCGGGCGGCCGTGCTCGGCGCCAATGACGGCGTCGTCTCGACCGCGAGCCTCATTGTCGGGGTCGCCGCTGCGGGCGCCGCGCGCGGTGATATCGTCATAGCGGGCGCCGCCGCCTTGGTGGCCGGGGCGATGTCGATGGCAGCCGGTGAATACGTATCGGTGAGTTCGCAATCCGACGCCGAACGCGCCGATCTAGCGCGTGAGCGGCGTGAGCTGCAGGAGCAACCCGAATTGGAGCTGGCCGAGCTGACTCAGATTTATGTCGGGCGGGGTCTCGATGCCGATCTTGCGGGCGAAGTCGCCCGCCAACTCATGACCAAGGATGCACTCGGCGCCCATGCGCGCGACGAACTGCACATCATCGACGCCACAGTGGCCCGTCCCGTGCAGGCAGCGTGGACGTCGGCCGTCACGTTCGCGGTCGGAGCCATCGTGCCGCTGCTCGTCGTGCTTGCCACACCCGCGAGCGCGCTTACACCCGCCGTCGTTATCGCCGCGCTCGTCTGCCTTGCCGCACTCGGCGCCCTCGGCGCGAGCGCCGGCGGGGCGCCCGTCATTAAGGGCGTATTGCGGGTCACGCTCTGGGGTGCACTGGCGCTCGCAGTCACCGCGGCGGTCGGACGCTTGTTCTCAGTCGCGGCGTGACCGTTAGCGCGCAACGACACATTGGGGCGCGCTTCGAGGGCTTCAACGCCGATGGCCGCTTCTGGAGCGGGCGTGGTTGTCAAAGTTCGCGCGCGTCGACCAAAGCTGCCTCGACGCTGTCGCGATAGAGGACGCCCTCCAAGCCATTGCGATCGAAATCGCGCCGCACCGACGCTGTCGCGCCGGTGAGGTAGAGTTTGGCGCCGCGTTTGCCGAGATTGCGCGCCAGCGATTCCATGGTGCGGGCGGCGGTTGAATCGACGAAGGGCACGGCGCTGAAATCGACGATGAGCGCGCGATTGGCGTCGCCGATGCGATCCAGAACGGCGCCGATCGAAGCGGCGGCGCCAAAGAAGAAGACGCCGGAGATGCGATAGACCACAACGCTGGGATCAGCAGCCTCATTGCTGTCATAGGCCATGCGTGCGCCATTCGCGTCATCGGCGCGGTCCTCGGTGACAAAGGGCTCCTCCGCCACCGCCGTCGTCTGCGACATGCGGTGAATGAAGAGCACGGAGCCCAGCGCAAAACCGACGACAATGGCTTCGGTTAGGTCGCGGAAAATGGTGAGAGCAAACGTCACCACTAAGATGACGGCGTCGCCGCGCGAGGCTTTGAAGAGATTGGCGATGGCGGGACGTTCGATCATATTCCAGGCGACGGTCGCCAGCACGCCGGCCAAAGCCGCCATTGGGATGAACGCCGCAAGCGGCGCGGCGATCAGCATGAAGAGAAGTAAAAAGACGGCATGCAACATGCCGGCGACGGGTCCGTGCGCCCCAGCGCGCACATTGGTGGCGGTGCGTGCGATCGTGCCGGTGACGGGAATGCCGCCAAAGAAGGATGACGCGAGATTGGCGACGCCTTGGGCCGCCAATTCGCAATTGGAGCGGTGACGGCGTCCGGTCATACCATCGGCGACAACTGCCGACAGCAAAGATTCAATAGCGCCCAGCAAGGTGAAGGCGATCGCATTCGGCAAGACCGCCAGCGCCAAATGGACGTCGAGTTCTGGCAAGGTCGGCGCCGGCAAAAACCGTGGCAGCGCGCCAAACCGCGAGCCGATCGTATCGATCGGCAGATTGAGCAATGCCGCGGCAATGGCCGCGCCCGCCACGGCGATCAGCAATCCCGGCCAATGCGGACGAAGACGCTTCAAGAGGAAGATGGCGCCGATCACGCCAGCGGCGATCGCGAAGCTCGCGAGATTGAAACTGGGCGCAGCGCGCCAGAGCGCCTCAAGCTTCTCGACGAACGGACCGGGCTCGGCGCCACCGAGCGTCAAGCCAAACAATTCCTTGAGCTGGCTGGCGAGGATGATGATGGCGATGCCGGCGGTGAACCCAACCGTCACCGGATACGGCACGAACTTGATATAGGCGCCGAGCCGCATCAGACCGATCGCCGTCAGCATCAATCCAGACATGGCCACGGCGAGAACGAGACCGTTCATGCCGTGCGCGGCGACCGTACTTGCGACCAAGACGATGAACGCGCCGGCGGGACCACCGATCTGAAAACGGCTGCCGCCCAGCGCAGAAACGACAAAGCCGCCGACAATCGCAGTGACAAGGCCTTGGGCCGGACTGGCGCCAGAGGCGATGGCGATGGCCATCGACAGGGGCAACGCCACAATGGCCACGGTGAGCCCAGCGAGCGCATCGGCGCGCAGCTGCGCCGCGCCATAGCCTTCGCGCAGCACGGTAAAAAGCTTGGGCGTGAACAGATCGGCAAAGCTGACGCGCGCGGCTTGCGCTGACGCCTCAGTCATCCTCGTCATCGATCAAGACCCGGTGCGCGGCGCCGTCGAGATCCTCGTATTGGCCGGCGCGCAAACTCCAGAGGAAAGCGCCAAGCCCGATTGCACCCATCAAGACGGCGGCAGGCGCAAGAAAGATCAGGATGTCCATGCCCGCCTCCCCTGCATGCGCAACGCGTTCAAAGTGACGATGAGCGAAGAGCCCGACATCGCGATCGCCGCGATCAAGGGCGTCAACAAGCCCGCCGCAGCAAGCGGCGCAGCCATAACATTATAAATGGCCGAGAAGAACAGGTTTTCGCTGGCGCGACGCTGCGCACGCTTAGCGACATCGATCGCCTCCACCAATCCCATCAAAGCATCGCCCTGCAGCACGAAATCGGCCGCCGCTTGGCTAGCTTCCACGGCGTGCCCAGGCGAGGCCGATGCGTGGGCCGCAGCAAGCGCTGCCGCATCGTTTAGACCGTCCCCGACCATGAGCGGCTTTCGCCCAAGACCGCGGAGCGCCTGCATGCGAGCCGTCTTTTGCGCCGGCGTTACGCCTGCGCGCCATGCATCGATACCCGCCGCCTTTGCGGCTGACTCCACCGCCGTTGCCCGGTCGCCGGAGAGCATCTCCACGTCGTAGCCGCGCGCTTTAAGCGCGGCGACCGCGGCCGCCGCATCGGGACGCAACGCATCGGCAAACGTAAAGCGTACGGGCGCTTGAGCATCGCGGGCGAACCAGAGTTCGGGCGCGTCGTCTGGCGCATCGGCTTCGCCGGGCGCTGCAAAGCGCCTCTTGCCGAGGCGCGCCGGCTTACCATCGAGCATGGCTTCCACGCCCTCGCCGGGATGTTCAACGGCGCCTGTGCATGCTGCACCTGGGCCCGCGGCCTCCACCAGCGCGCGCGATAAAGGATGGCGCGATACACGCGCGAGCGAGGCCGCCGCGAGCAATGTCGCCGCGTCCGGGCCTGAAACCAGTTTCGGCTTGCCGAGCGAGAGGGTGCCGGTCTTGTCGAACACGACCATGTCAATTTGAGCGAGCCGCTCCAGCGCATCGCCCGAGCGCACCAAGACGCCGGCCTTAAACAAGCGTCCGGTGGCGACGACTTGCACGGCGGGCACGGCCAGCCCCAGCGCGCATGGGCACGTGATGATGAGGACAGCGACCGCGTTGGCGAGCGCAACGCGCGCGTCCGGGCCGGCCACATCCACACTCATCGCCTGCAGTATGAGTGGGCCGGCCATCCAGCCAATGAAGGTGAGCGCCGCCGCGCTATGCACGACTGGCACATAGAGTGCGGCCGCGCGATCGGCGAGGCGCACGAAACGCCCCCGTCCCTGCTCGCCGACTTCAATCAGGCGCGCGAGTTCAGCGACGGCGGAGTCTTCGGCGCGCGCGCGCGCGCGCATCGTGATGGGACGGCTCACATTAATGGAGCCGGCCAAGATTGCATCGCCCGGACGCGCTGGCGCCGGCAGCGTCTCGCCTGTGAGCATTGCGCAATCAAGATCGGACGTCCCTTCGACAATGACGCCGTCACACGGGGCACGCTCGCCGACCGCAAGCAAGAGCCGGTCGCCAATCGCAATCTCGCGGCTCGCTATCGCTTCAACCTCGCCGCCTGCGCCAACGCGGCGCGCGGTCACTGCCTGCAGCGCCAAGATCTCACGTGCGGCCGTACGCGCCCGTTCGCGCAGCCTGTGATCGAGATAGCGCCCGATCAACAGGAAGAAGAGCAGCATGGTGATGCCGTCGAAATAGGTGTGGGCGCCGCCCATCGCCGTTTCGGCAATGCTCATGGTGAAGGTCAGCACCACCGCCAATGAGATCGGCACGTCCATGTTGGCGCGCCCAGCGCGGAGCGCCTTCCAGGCCGAACGCAAGAAAGGCTGCGCCGCGTAAAGCCCGCAAGGGACCGCAACCAAGGCCGAGAACCAATGCATTAAAGTGCGTGTATCGGCGCCCATATCGTCGCCGAACCAGATCGGTGTCGTGAACATCATGATGTTCATGGCGCCGAAGCCTGCGACCGCGAGGCAGCGCAGAAGGAAGCGCCCTTCCTGGTCGATATTCTGTTGCGCCACTTCGGGATCGAACGGCTGAGCGCGATAGCCGAGGCGGACCAAAGTCGCGGCGACCGCTTCTGGCGCGAGCGCGCCCGGGCGCCAGGCCACACGCAGCCTTTTAGTCGAAAGATTGAGCCGCGCGTCGGAAACGCCGGGTAACGCAAGCAGCCCACCCTCGATCTTCTTGATGCAGGCAGCGCAACTTGCGCCTTCGATCATGAGTTCGAGAGTCTCATCGCCTTTTGCGTCTGTGCGCACGAAGGCGCCGATATTTATCGGCGCGTCTTCATCGCCACCTGGCGTCCCAAGCCCGGAGGGACAGCCGGGATTTAGGGTGTCGAGGGCCATGTGAGCTCCGCTTCGAAGGAAAGCGCAGAAGCGCCCCTGTCGTGCGCACGCGCTCGAAGATCCCAGCGCCCCGGCGCAAGCGTCCCCAGGTCGGCGGCGTAGCTGCCATCGCCTTGTGAGACGAAGGTGAGCTGGCGGTCGCCAGCCTCATTGGGCGGCCAACGCAACACGCCTTCGATGGTGGCGCCGTCTATCGGGGCGCCATCGCGATCATCGAGACGCACGATAAGGCGCGCGCCAGCGTGCGTTGGGGAGAGTTGAGTGCGCGCCTGCCAGCCTAATCGAGCTTCCGCGCGGCGTTCGGCGAGCGTGTCATTGTAGTGAAGGCCTTGAGTGTAGGAACGGCGCTCGTCTTCGCCAGGAAACGTCCGCACCGCAGCGACCGCGAAGGCGACATTGATCGCGATGATGGCGGCGAAGAAGAGAAGAAGGCCGGCCAGCACGTGACCGCCTTTGATCTCGAACGGTTTGGCGCTCATGGTTCTCTCTCCGCAACGAACGCCGAGGCGCTGGCGGCGTGCTCGCCGGTTTCAATGTCGGCGATCTCGAACTGCAACGTATGAGTCCCGTTGGCGGCCCCTGCGGGCGCGACGACATGAACCCGAATGTTGGCGACGCCGTCGGGTTGGGCCTCCACTTCGATGGCGCCGTTCGTTTCGACCTGATGGCCGTTGGCGATGAAATGGGCGCCATTGAGCCCGCTTACAGTGATGCGCACACGACGCGTGCGCGGCGCCATGTTGATGAGCTTCAGCGCGTAATCATTGCGAACGGTGCCGTCGGCGAGGCGCACGAACGGTGGGCTACGGTCGCGGATGACGTTGAGATCGAGCGTTGAGCGCGTCGCCAGCGCATAGAGCATGATAGCGCCGACCACGATCATCAGCACCGCGTAGAGCACCGTGCGCGGACGGATGAGGTGGATCCCCGCTAGCTCGCCGCGCTGTCGCTTCTCGACATTGACATGCGTATCGTAGGCGATGAGCCCTTTGGGGCGGCCCACCTTGACCATGATCTCGTCACACGCATCGATGCACAGCGCACAATTGATGCATTCGAGCTGGTCGCCGTCGCGAATGTCGATGCCTTGGGGGCAAACCGCGACGCACTGGCGGCAATCGATGCAATCGCCGCGACCTTCCCAGGTTTCAGCTTTCTTATGCGCACCGCGCGGCTCGCCCCGATCGGCGAGATAGGTCACCGAGAGCGCGTGCTGGTCGGTCATCGCCGCCTGAATGCGCGGCCACGGGCACATATAAGTGCAGACCTGTTCGCGCATGGTGCCGGCCAGCGCATAAGTGGTGAAGGTCAAAACGCCTATGAAGAGATAGACCGGCGTGCTCGCCTGGCCTGTGAAAATCTCGCGGAAGAGTGTCGGCGCATCACCGAAATAGAAGACCCAAGCGCCGCCGGTCGCGGCGGCGATCAAAATCCAGATCGCATGCTTGGCGATCTTCTTGCGCGCTTTGTCGAACGAGGCAGGCGCCTTGTCGAGGCGCATACGCTCATTGCGGTCGCCCTCGATCCAGCGTTCGACGTAGATATAAAGATCGGTCCAGACCGTCTGTGGGCAGGCGTAACCGCACCAGATGCGCCCAAACAACGCTGACGACAAAAAGACGCCGAAGGCGCCGAGGATCAAAAGCCCGGCGATGTAATAAACTTCCTGCGGCCAGAGCTCGATGAAGAAGAAAAAGAAGCGCCGGCCCTCAAAATCGATCAGCACGGCCTGATCGGGCCGGCCGAAGCCGCGGTCCCACCGAAGCCAAGGCGTCACGTAATAGATCGCCAACAGGGCAACCATCGCCGCCCATTTCAGATTGCGGAAAAAGCCGTGCGCCAGCTTCGGGTAAATTTGCTGGCGCTTAGCGTAAAGCGCGCGGGCCTGTTTCGAGTTGACCGCTTCGGCGTCTACGCCGTGCGCATCCTCGTTTGGCCGCTTATCGATGAGAGTAACCTTGACCACCTCTAGTGCGTAGCACCGCCAGCGGCCCTCTCGTCTTGATCTTGATCAACCACCGGCGCTGGCGCTGCCGCGGATGGCAGTGTCGGTGGAGCGACGGGCGCGTCAGCTTCGCCGCCGCCCATCTGGTGAACGTAATAGGCCAACGCTCTCAAGGTGCCGTCGTCGAAACGGCGCTCCCACGATGGCATCACGCCGCCGCGGCCAAGCTCGATCTGGCGGCGGATCTCTTCGCGCGAGCCGCCATAGAGCCACACATCGTCGGTCAGGCTCGGCGCGCCCAGGGCGCGGTCGCCAGTCCCGGTTGCGCCGTGACAGACGGCGCATTGCTCTTGATAGACGAGCGCCCCGCGCGCGGCAGCGCGCAAGTCCGGATGGAGACGCGCACGCGCACCCGACATCGCCACGACCTGTTCGGTGACATCGCTGATTTGTGCATCGGTCAGCATGTTGTCGCGGCCGAACGCGGGCATCATCGACATGCGCGCGTCCGGGTGTCCGGAGCGAATGCCGACACGCAGCGTATGTTCGATGTCTTCCATCGAACCGCCCCAGATCCAGACGTCATCGGCGAGCACCGGATAGCCGGGCGCGCCGGCGCCGCCCGCGCCATGGCAGGTCTGGCAATTGTCGCCAAAGGCCGATTCACCGGCGGCGCGCGCAAATTCCTGCAATTCAGGATCACGCGCGAGGTCGGCGGTTGAAGCATGCGCCAAGCGATCGAACATCGGCGCCCGCGCCGCGCGCAGCTCGCCAATATCGGCCGCCACATTGGCGCGATCGGAGAAATGGAGAACGCCAGGCGTATAACCATTCACCAGCGGCCAAGCGGGCATCAATACCCAATAGACGATCGCCACCACGATCGAGGCGTAGAAGATATAGAGCCACCAGCGCGGCAGTGGCGTATCCAATTCCTTGACGCCGTCCCATTCGTGACCGGTCGTGTCGGTGCCCGTGACTTCGTCGCGCTCAACCTTATCAGCCATTGTCGTCCCCGTCGTTGAGCGGCGTGCGCGCGGCTTGTGTGAACTCTTCGCGATTGCCCGGCCAGAGCGCGTAGATGACGGCGCCGGCGAACACCATAAAAAGGAGGCCAAGGCCCCAAGTCTGTGCGAGATGCGTTGCCTGTTCGTAGCTCATGGCCTCACCGCTCATTTTCAGGCGCGTCGGCCTGATAGGTTGAGAAGTCGACGCCCGTGCCCAGCATCTGAAGGTAAGCGATCAGCGCATCCATTTCAGTCACGCGCGCAGGGTCGCCGTCGAAGTCGCGAATGGCGACGCCAGGGTAACGCTGTTCGAAATCGTAAGCGTTGGAGCCCAAGGGCTCGGCTTGCGCGCGCGCGTCCATCGCCGCATTGGCGATCTGTTCGTCAGTGTAAGGCACGCGCAGCAAACGGTTGGCGCGTAAGTGCGCGTTCACATGCGCGGAGTCGATTTCGGTATTGGCCAAAAACGCATAGGGCGGCATCACCGATTCAGGCACTACCGAGCGGGGATCAGCCAAGTGCGCGCGGTGCCATTCATCGGAATAACGTTCGCCCACGCGCGCCAGATCCGGACCGGTGCGCTTAGATCCCCACTGAAACGGGTGGTCGTACATGCTCTCGGCCGCGAGACTATAATGGCCGTAGCGTTCAACTTCGTCGCGCAGCGGACGGACCATCTGCGAGTGGCAAACATAACAGCCCTCGCGGATATAGACTTGACGGCCAGTGAGCTCGAGCGGCGTGTAAGGACGCACGCCCTCGACCTCTTCAATCGTCGACTCGATGAAAAAGAGCGGTGCGATCTGCACCAAACCTCCAATCGACACGACGACGAGAATGCCAATCAGCAGGATGAGCGTGTGACGCTCGAACCATTTGTGCCAGGTCCACATGAGCGCCCCCTATTCCGCGGCCACAGGTGCGGCGAGCACCGGCACATCGCTCGCGCGCTCGTGAGCAGGCTCTTTGCCCGTCGCGGTGCGCCACAAATTGTAAGCCATCAAGAGTGCGCCCACGAGGAAGAGCCCGCCGCCGAGCGCGCGAATGGCGTAGTAGGGATGCATCGCCTCGACGGTCTCGACGAACGAGTATTCCAGGAAGCCGAACTCGTTATAGGCGCGCCACATCAGGCCTTGCATGACGCCAGCAACCCACATCGAGGTGATGTAAAGAACGATGCCAATCGTCGCGAGCCAGAAGTGCCAATCGACCAGAGCAAGCGAATGCAGCTGCTTCTTCTTCCAAAGCCACGGCGTCAGGCAATAGAGCGCGCCGAACGAGACAAAGCCCACCCAGCCGAGCGCGCCGGAGTGCACGTGGCCGATTGTCCAATCGGTATAGTGCGATAGCGAGTTGACGGCGCGGATACTCATCACCGGCCCTTCGAAGGTCGACATGCCGTAGAAGGCGACAGACACAACGAGCATGCGCAGCACTGGATCGGTGCGAAGCTTGTCCCATGCTCCCGAGAGCGTCATCAAGCCGTTGATCATGCCGCCCCAGCTTGGCATCCACAGCATGATCGAGAATGTCATGCCGAGCGTTTGAGCCCATTGCGGCAGCGCGGTGTAGTGAAGGTGGTGGGGACCTGCCCAAATGTAGAGAAAGATCAACGCCCAGAAGTGAATGATGCTGAGACGATAGGAATAGACCGGACGATTGGCCTGCTTCGGGATGAAGTAATACATGATCCCGAGGAAGCCCGCGGTCAGGAAGAAGCCGACCGCGTTGTGGCCGTACCACCATTGCGTCAGCGCATCCTGCACGCCGGAGAACAGCGAATAACTTTGCCAACTACCGGCTGAAACCGGAACGGCAAGATTGTTGACAAGGTGAAGCAGAGCGATGGTGACGATGAACGCCAGATAGAACCAATTGGCGACATAGATATGCTTTTCTTGGCGCTTCCAGAGCGTGCCAAGAAAGACCAGGAGATAGGCGACCCAAACGATGGTGAGCCAGATGTCGGTGTACCAAGGCGGCTCCGCGTACTCGCGTCCCTCGGTGACGCCTTCAAGATAGCCGGTGCCGGCGAGCACGATGAAAAGCTGGTAGCCCCAGAACACAAACCAAGGCCACAAGCCCCCAGCCAAGCGCGCGCGGCACGTGCGCTGCACGACCCAGAAGCTGGTTGCGATTAGTACATTGCCGCCGAACGCGAAGATCACCGCGGAGGTGTGGAGCGGCCGCAGGCGTCCAAAATTCGTGAAGCCCCATTCGGAAAAATAAAACAGATTCGGAAACGCGAGTTGCAGCGCGATGATGAGGCCGACAAGAAAGCCGGCGACGCCCCAGAACATCGAGGCAATCACGCCGGCTTTGATCACGCCGTTTTCGTAACGTGATGGCGCGCGCGCTTTGTCGGCGCCCATAACCCCCACCAGTCCGATGAGGCCCGCGAGCAAGGCTGCAAACAGCGTCCACATCTGCACGGCGAAGGCGGGCTCGATCGCGCGCGAAATCCCGAACATCGAAAGGTACATGCCGACGACAAGAATCGCGCCGATCGCAACCGCATCGACGCCCCAGACGCTTCCATTCTTCGCATACGCCATAGACGACCCCGCTCAGCGCGTTCGATTCCGCAGGACGAGTGGCTATCAGCGGCCGCGCCGAGCGCGTTTGATTTCGATCAAATGCGAGAGCGAACGCGCAGTCTAAATAACGCGACGGAGGCAGATCCTAATGATGTTTTACCGCCTTGCCGCAGCGTCCGGTCTGTTCGCGGCCGCCGCTGGTTGGCCATCGCTGGTCCGGGCGCTGAACAATCTCACCATGACGCCGCTCGAACGGGCGCTGCAGACATCGTGGTGCGGACCGCCGCCGACTGACACGCTCTCCTTCTTTGGTCATTGCGCCATCTGCTTTGCTGGCGTCGCTGTGCTCGCCGCAGCAGGCCTCATCGTGCTGCTCGCCGAAGAGGAAACGCCAGCGCGCGTCCGTGCGGCGCGCAAGATGGCCCGAGCGAGGTTGCCATGGGCGCCGAGATCGAACGAAAATTTCTAGTTGAAGGCGACTCGTGGCGCGCGCACGCGCATGCGCTCCAGCGGTTGCGCCAAGGCTATATCGGTCGAGGTCCGGATGCGGTGGTGCGTGTGCGCACAATCGGCGCACGCGCTTTCCTCACCATAAAAAGCCCGGGCGCATCGCTGGTGCGCGCCGAGTACGAATACGCAATTCCACCAAAGGACGCCGAGGAATTGCTCGCCAATGCGTGTGCCGGGCAATGCATCGAAAAAACGCGCCACCGGATCGAATGGGACGGCCTTGACTGGGTGATTGACGAATTCAACGGCCCGCTCGAAGGCTTGGTGCTCGCAGAGATCGAACTTTACGCGACCGATCAGGACATTGAGCTACCAGCATGGGCCGGGCGCGAGGTCACCGGCGTTGCGGGCTATAGCAACGAACAATTGGCGCTCGCTGAAGAGCCGCCGCTGCTTTGAGATCAGGCTGCCGTGCGCGCGATTTGGGCGGATGAGACACGCGAACTCACGACTTGGCCGGCAGGACGACGTGTCGCGCGGCCAGTCGCGCGCCAAGCAGCTTCAGGTCCTCATCAGTCAGCCGCCTGCGCGCAAGCGGGATCAAAACCGCATTCTCCAGCATCATGTGCCGACGCTGATTTTGCGCAAACCGGCGCAGCGCATCGGCCGCGCCGGGGACAGCCGACATAGGCCGGCCCTCGGTCGCCGCCGTCAGAAGCAAGATGCGCACCTCGGCAGAGAGGTCGCGGTCTTCGGCGTGTTCGCGGTTCATGCGCGCCAACACGCTCCCGATCTCGTCTTCCGCTAAGCAGCTCCGGCGCAACATCGGAAAGAAGACGTCCTCCTCGTCGGCAATATGCAGCGAAAGGTCAGCGCGGATAAACTCGGCCAGCCGCGTCACCGCGTTCACGTCAAAAATCTCGGCCTCAGCCAGAGCGTCCAAGTCGTTGCACATCACCCGGTGGCGCAAGTGCTCATAAAGGATGAAGTCGAGTGCGTCCTCCGGGCTCGGTTCATGGCCGTCGCCGGTTTGCGCGCGTGCCGTCATCGGGGCGATCAGTGTCGGCATGGAGCGCCACCATGTCACGCCCAACGTCCTGCCGGATTGACTTCGATCAACTCGCCCGTGCTTCGCTTGGCGCAGGGTTTGGCATCGCAAGGAGGGTCCGGTGCGCGCGCACGACCATGAACGATGCCGCTCGCTGCCGCTGTTTAAGAACACGCGGCCTGAAACTTATCGCGACCTCACAGCAGGCGCGCACGTCCAGCGTTTTCCAGCCAGCACGCTACTGCTGCTCGAAGGCGACGCTGTCGATTTCCTTTACATTCTGCTCGACGGCCAAGTGGAGTTGCACGGCACCTGGAACGATCGCGAGACCGTGCTTGCCGTGCTGCAGCCGATGTCAATGTTCATCCTAGCCGCTGTCGTGCTCGATGCCGACGCGCTGATGTCAGCGCGCACATTGGAACGCAGCGAGATACTGATGATCCCCGGCGACGCCATCCGCCGAGCCATGGTCGAAGACATTCAATTCGGAGCCGCCATAGCGCGTGATCTGGCCGGCGGCTTTCAAATCCATGGCGCGCACAGTCAAGAACCAGAAGCTGCGGAGCGGCGTTGAGCGCCTCGCTAACTACCTCATCGTGCTGAACGCGAGCGAAGGCGGCGGCGATCGCGATCTGGTGCTGCCCCACGAAAAGCGTGTGCTGGCGTCGCTGCTCGGTATGACGCCCGAAAACCTGTCGCGCGCTTTCGCGGCCTTGCGCAAGTATGGCGTTGGCGTGAACGGCGCTGTCGTCACCATCGCCAACCTCAATGCGCTTCGTGCATTGGCCAAGCCCGACCCGCTGATCGACACGCACGCGCCGAGGAGCGGCGATGTCGCTACCAAGGCCAATGCTGAAGTCCGGGAGACGCCGAACAGCCGACCTGAATTGGCGCGTCGAAGCCTAAGCCAAGCTTGATGGATATCACCGGACGCCCCGCTAGCGCGTGAGGATGCAGAGACGCCAGCAATTCCCTCGTCCAGATCGCCAAAAACCCCGCTCCACTGCGCTTTTTGCGCGAACCTTGATCTAGAGCAAATCCGCCTCCCCGCAAAAGTCGACCATGGCGATCGCGCAACAGGGCCACCGGCATGGAACACGTCATTTCTTACGATCTTGCACGCGGCTTGCACGTCATTGCCGTGATCGCGTGGATCGCGGGGTTGTTGATGCTGCCGCGCTTCTACGGCGCGATCACCGCACTTGCCCCAGGAGACCCCGCCGAAACCGTGCTGCTTCAGACAGCGAAAAACATCCGCGGTCTCATCGTCACGCCCTTCCTGGTGCTGACGTGGGCATTCGGGACATTTCTCTTCTTCACTTATTTTGCGCCCGACTGGGAAGCGCCAGCCGAGCGTCTTGAACACGTGCCGTCCTGGTTCTGGGTAAAACTCGCGCTCGCACTTTCGCTTACAGCCTATCACGGACTGCTCAGCATCGAAGGCAGGCGGCTCGCGCGCGGTGAGCGCCGCCATTCGAAAGCGTTCTGGGCCGTGATGAGCGTCGTCCCTTTCCTTGTCGCCATCGCGATAGTTTTGCTGGCGACCACGGAGCCATAACGCGACGCGCTGCGACGATTGAGCCCCGCACATCTTGAGCGACATCAAATGGAAATCTCGCGGCACATGCTTGGCTTTGGCTGGCGCCTGAGTTGCACCAACTGGCCGAGCCGCCCGCGCTGGCCAGCGCGGCAGCCGCTCGTCGGTGATGGGACGGCTGCTTGGCGCAGACGCGAGTCACGCGATGTCAGGGGCTCAAATTGATCAGCGTGGGCGCCACCTCAGCTTCCGCTGGCGCGCAATCAAAGAATTGGAGTTCACCGTTCAAACTGGGAGGTCCCTCGCTTCAGGTTCTTTCGGAAGTGCACCCAAGCGTTTCAGGTTGGCAGCGCGGGCGTCGGCTGCGACCGCAGACCCGCAAAGGTGAGCCAAAGCCCAAGCACGAGATCAACGCCGATGGCGCCTAGCATGATGTTTGGATTGTGGACGACCATCTCCGTCGCCTCGGCGCCAAACTCCGGCGCGATCATCAGCGCGCCGCCCTTCGCCGTGGCGATAAGACCGATGAGAGAGACGAGGACCGCGCTGATGCTGTTCCAATGATGATGCGCCCCGAGCACCGTCAGGCCGGCAACGACGGTGAAAGCGCCCGTCACGAACACGAGCTGGTCGTTCTCCATGAACCCCGACAGGAACGCCGAAAACGTCGTCTGGCGAAAGAAGAGCGCGGCCGCGACGATGATCAGATATGGGCCGATGATGCGAGCAAGTGTCCGGGTGCGAACGTCGCGATCAAAGCTGGGCATATTGGCCTCCTCGCTTCACCCTCCTGCACCGCGGGAAGCACTTCATTGAGGCAACGCAACATCTCGCGAGCTTCGGATGGCTGACGCCTCAGGCTTGTCCTGACGCCGCCCGCGACGGCGCAACACCGAGCACTTCGCGCAACTTCGCCGCCAACTCGCGCCGTCTGTACGGCTTGCGAAGCAGCGTGACGCCCGGCGCCAGATAGCCCTCTTCGTCCATCATCGTTTCCGGATGTCCCGACGTGTAGAGCACCGGCAATCCCGGCGCGACATTGCGCGCGAGCAAAGCAAGCTGCTCGCCCGTCATCCCCGCCATCACCACATCGGTGAACAAGAGATCGAACTGCTCGCCGTCTTGCAACAAACGCAACGCCTCCAACCCAGAACGCGCACTCACAACGCGATAGCCAAGGTTTTCCAATTCGCCGCCAACTTGCACGCGCAGCAAATCATCATCCTCGACAAGCAGCACGCGCTCCTGCCCCGTCGCCACAACTTCGACAGGACCAACACTCTGCTCACGCCGCGCCTCGCGCGAACGCGGCAGATAGAGCTTCACCGTCGTGCCGCGGCCAACTTCGCTCTCAATCTCGATGCGGCCCTTCGATTGCGTCACGAAGCCATAAACCATCGACAGCCCAAGCCCCGAGCC
>Ga0075163_10002676_pt1 | contig 23906 bp, 15 predicted proteins | sample JI1023141ADNA_FD_71478 | JGI IMG/M metagenome (GOLD analysis project Ga0075163, IMG submission 71478) | Wastewater effluent complex algal communities from Wisconsin, to seasonally profile nutrient transformation and Carbon sequestration -... | ecosystem: Engineered > WWTP > Effluent > Algae... | reverse complement strand
CATGGAGAATTGAAAGCTTACTGGCTTAACACCTCAAACAAAGAACTAATAGAAAAATTACTTAGAGAATCTAAATCTGTCATTAAGGAGCAATTTAAAGAACTATTGCAAGGTAATATTATCGAGCAGCCAATTTCTGAGAACCTAGTATTTCCTGAAATTACCAAGAGAGAAGAAGCTCTATGGAGCTTACTGCTTTACGCCGGATATCTAAAAGTGTTGTCCTCTGAGCTTAGAGGCTATAGATTAATAGCAAGGCTTGCTATACCAAATAAAGAGGTGAGCTTCGTTTATGATCAGATAGTGAGTGATTGGTTTAGCGAAGTTATTAGCTTAGAATCCTACGATAGATTTGTGCGTAGCCTTGCAGCTGGTAATATAGAGGAGTTTAAAGCCTATCTATCAAGCTATATTATGCAATCTGGCAGTTATTTTGATTTTAATAGTAATACTCCTGAGCAGATATTCCATATTTTTATTTTAGGATTAGTGCTGGGGCTTAGAGATAATTATATCATTGAATCAAACCGAGAATCAGGCCTTGGGCGCTTTGATCTAGCTTTTATTCCTAAAGATAAAAAGGCGAGTGGTATACTCTTGGAGTTTAAAGTGTGCGAAAAGTTAGACGCACTAGCTGGTACGGCTAAAGAGGCTTTAGAGCAGATAAAGCTAAAGGGGTATTTCGAAACCTTTAAGCAGCATGACATTGGCAGCATATTAGCCATAGGGCTCTCGTTTTCCGGTAAGCACGTGGAGTTAGCCCATGAAGCAATAAAAGTTGCTGATTTTGGCTCTAAACACAAGTAGGAGTTCTAAGCGTAAACCTCAGATTTTTCCGATACGGAGTTCCATGCTAAAAACTCAAAGTTACGACTGGATTGCAAATGAATTATCTATAGCAAAAAGACAATAGCCGATATAAAAAATTCGCACTGTTCCCACAGCTCAACAGTTGTCGGAAAAATCTGAGGTTTACGCTTAGAACCACATATAGCTAAAGTGGTCCCTCATCGCGTGTTCCCTAACACTGGGCCAATGTGGCTCGAGGTTATGCAGTTTCTACTCTTGGTTTCGAAGAGGCGCAAAGCAGATCCTACATCAAGCAGCAAGAATAGCTTGATGGCGCAGGATTTGATGAGCGTGGTGCGTTCTAGAGGTTGAGGTAATTTTGGCAACCCTTGGGGTTGCTCACAACTTCAACCAATTTGCTTAACTGGTAGCCCTCGGGGCTGCTCATAACCGTCAAGCTCCTTGCTTTGCGAGGACGTTATGACTCAACCTTATCAGCCATCAATCCAGGAAATCCCTAGAAGTTTATTCACAGTTATCATTAGCTAATACTAAACAAGAGTATGATAAAACTATTAAAATTTTTCCTATATAAAGTACCACCTCCATTTGATCAACTTGGTACTAGATGACCCTTCTTGCGCGTTCTCTACCACCAGGCCAAATTTAGGTGAAAATTATGCTCTCAAAGCTAAAACTACATAAAAGCTGTATTCACAGCTCATCATTGGTAGCCACATTAACACCAACTAGGTTTTCTGCCGTACCAAAGCCAAAATTTTCGGCAACATTGCCCATGAAGTCAGCAGCAATATTGTATATAAATTTACTTGCCAAATGCATACTAGCTAGTGCTGGCAGCATACTAGCAACAGCATACATTTGCGTGGTTGATGATGGTAGGCTTAATAGTTTAGATCCCATTACAGCAGCTCCTATGGATGTAGCCATAAAAGCTAGGGTATCATCAAATCTCTCTTGCTGAGCATCGTGGCTTTCAGTATTATAGTAACTAAAAAAGCCCATAGCTGCTCCTTGTAAGGCACTATATCCAACTGCAGAGAGTGTTCCTGCTGCTAAGGCAAAAGGTAGTGACATCAGCAATGAAACCCCAACCCCGATAGCCATATAAGCACCGGCTTTTGTTGCTTCATTAAAATAGTACGAGTTTTCAGAATCATTAAGTGATGACAGTACATATCCTTTCAGATCATACGCATACTGTTTAATTCCATATATACTACTAGAAGACAGTGGCACTATAAATTTTGTCATAGCTGGTATATTGTCGCTTCCGGGAGCTTTGTGAGTAAGCGCTAAGCCTCCTAAGAAATGCAACCCGGTACTAATGAGATTCTCGTTATTCATCAGAATATTGGTAATTCCCATGTTGTCTGTAGCTTGTTTTAAGTAAGGTGTAACTATAGGCAATACTGGAATATAGTGAGTAAAGAGATAACGAGCTGATTCTTTTACTTCCATAAATTTCATCAACGCTCCACCAGCGAGAGCAAGATTTTCAGCGCCGCCTATATTATGAGTAAATTGAGCTTGAGAACTACTTTCTTTCTGCTTGTATTCTAAACGTGGATGGGTACCAGGTGCTTCTATATGGTTCATTTTGAGCTGAAGCAACGTAGGTTCTACGCCATGTTGTTCTATGTTAAGTAAAAACTCTTGGACAACTTCCTGATTATTTCCTAGCCCAAATAATGAATCTACCATCTCCGAACCACCTATTTTGAAAGCGCTACTAAATAACTCTGCGCGCCCATGATAATTTAGAATAGGGTTGTCGTATGTGAATATTGCTGCTCTGAGAACAACAGCATCTTGTTCCATTTCTGGGTCTGGCTGATCTATGCCTAATTCGCGTATTGAATCATTGATTCGCTCTATTTCTAGAGGACTGCTATTCGTGGCCTGAAGTATTTTTAATGCTTCCACATAATTTTGCAAAGCTTGATCACGATTTCCTTTAGCTGCGTGAATAGAGGCAACCTTCTCGTAAGATTTAGCAATATATTTTTGATCGGGATGCGACTCGTATGTGCGTTTTCTCATCTTTGGAGCTTGGTCATCTTGATCAGCAACATTATGAAGACGTTCTAAGTTAGAATGTTCTTCATATATACGCCTTCTCATTTCTAGAGCTTGTTCATGGAAGCTTAGAGCGTTATCATGGTTTCCTACCGCCTCATAAACAAGACCGATATTATAAAGAGATTCTACTATATCTCTATGATCTTGCCCTGGATGTAGAGCTTTTCTCATCTCTAAGGCCCGCATATAATACTTTAAAGCCCTGTCAATCTCACCTTTGCTACGAAAAGCTGCGCCCATGTTATTAAGGGAAGTTGCTATGTCTTTGTGAGGTTCTTTTAGTATACGTCCCATTATCTCCAAAGCTTTAAGTTGATTAGCTATCTCTGCATCATAATCACCACTGTAACCGTATATATTAGCAAGAGTAGAATAAGAATGAGCTAGATCTAGATGGGGCTTTCCCTGATATATATATGATCTCATCTCTAGTCCTTTCTCGCATGATTCTAGAGCTTCATCATATTTCTTCTGCTTCACATAGACGCTGGCAATATTATTAAGCAACGTTGCAGTGTGAGGATTGGGCTTATGGCCATATATCTCCTTCCATATACTGAGCGCCTTTTGATAAGAACCTAAGGCTTCTTCATATTGCCCTAGGAGTTTATGTACTAATCCAATATTATTGAGAGATTTTGCCTTACTTGGATGAGGTTTTTTATACAGATCTTGCCGGATGCTAAGTGCTTGCTGATGGAACTCAAACGCTTTTCTATATTCGCCGGTATGCCTACATGCTAGCCCAACATTATCTAAACAGTCTGCATACAGATCTTTGTGAGTTGTGTCTATATCTCTATGAATGTCCAAAGCTTTGTAGAAAGAATCCAAAGCTTGCTTATAGTTGCTCTGTTTTAAGTAGGAGTTACCAATATTATTATGAGAAAATGCTATTCCTAGTGGAGAAGAATTCATACTTATTTTCATTTTTAATGCTTCTTGATAGTATAGTAAAGCTCGAGCATAATTTCCTTTTTCCATCCAGATATTGCCTTGTTGATCAAGGTGGTGAATAACTTCAGCAGAAGGTTCTCCTTCTATTTCATCTATTTGATCGGTCTCAGAGCCACTTGCTGCTGTTAATCCGTCAAAGTTTTCTATGCCTAATAAAGACGGCAAAATAGTATCCTGAGGTAGTGCAGATGAGTCTTGCGACACAAAATGTATGTTGCCAAGGTTACCGACTCCTAGCGTATACTGAGACTGACCTGTATAAGGAACTATCGGTATCACTTTTTGACTCCCATCTTCATTGAGCTGAGGAGAACCATCAATATTAAAAAGATAAGAATTAAAGTTGACCCTTAGCGCATTACTTAATGCCGCCATCATTAAGTTGTCTGCCCAAGCAGGAGCGCGGCCATCGTTACTCCTCAAATGGTAATTAATGTATACTTCTAGAGCTCTTGCATAGTTTTCATCTTGAACAAATTTAGCTATTCCAGGTACTTCTTGTTCAAAACCAATTAAGAAGGCATGATACCAGCCCGGATGGTTTATTATATGATCAATTGCCATTGCCTGGAGCTGAGCACTACTTGGAGGGTTAATAACATGAGATAGTTGAAGAGCTACTGCATGATAAAAACAGTGTCCATTATCATTAACGTCTGTAAATCCTCCAGGTACTACTCTGCCAATTTTCCTAACTCTGTCACCTGTTAAACCTTCCCAAGCCAAGCTATCATACTTATTGTATAACGCTAAAGCTTCTAATAACAAAAACTCAAGGCCACCAGTAAAATCTATCGTAGTGTCAGACAATAAAAAATTTCTCAAGCGCGCTGTGTACTCTGCAGCGTACTCGGCAATTTCACTATCAAAAAGCTTGTCTGTCTCTTGAATAGATTGTGTGTGTTGTCTTGAAGTTTGATAGCCACTACTAATGACGATACTTTTAACTTTGACAGTATGGCTTAGAGCAGAAGAATCAGGCAATGCAATTTGCTTTTGGAATAAATTTTGTTCATCACCTCGCAAAGGGTTTCCTGTTTGATTGTAACGGAAGTTATAGCTAATTCTAACCTTTAATTTATCTTTCTTTATAAAGCTATGCATGTCGTGTATGAAACGATCTGCTTCCTGGTAGCAATTGTCTCCACTCTCACACATACTCATTGCTGTATTAATATCTAATACTACTAAATCTGCGCTTCGATATTTATTATTTGCAATAATATCCTTCTTTGTTTGTTGAAAAATTTGCTTTTCAGAGTGTCCATCAAGCGCTCCTTCCTCGTCACCTCTTGGTATCACTATAAATTTAGAGTATACTCTATCGTTAGTCACATAACTCAACTTAGCTGTTGCAAAATTCGGATATACTCTGTTAGATCCCGACACTTCTTTGAGAGTGGTAATGTAGTGGTGGCCTATAGATTTTTTCAACCCTGCGCGTTTATGTGCATGGTATTCCTGGACCGATTTCGGATCATTTCTATTTATCTTCTTTCTTATTGAGCCCACCTCTTCTTTAAAAGCAGCTTGCGCTTTTAAAATACCTTGTTTCTTTTCGCCATAGAACTCTGGAAATGGTTTGGTGCTAAATCTAGGATCGCCTTTATCTATAGCATAGAACTGCTCTCTATAATGATTTTGATACCATGCTAATTGCTTATGTATCCTATTACCTGGTACAAATTTTCCCTTATATGGAAGGTTAAAGCTTTCTCCCAATACTTCATCTTCGCCGGAAGTATGATCCGTATTTAGTAGTTCATACTCTGACTCAGAAGATACCTCAAATGGGATGGTGGGTGAAGAAAAGCCTTGGAACCCTTGAACTTGGGGGGATTCAAGTAATGTCTGCAAATGTCGGCGCAGCCCCAAAGACTCACGAAAAATTCCTTCTAGTTCTCGAGAGCGTTCATCAGTATTCTTATCTAACACACCTAAAATCATATTCATCTGATCAATCTGTGCTATATTCTCGTGGAACGCGCTCTTTATTCCTTGGGTGTCTGCTTTGCCTTGAGGGGTACCAAGATAATGCTTTTGTAGTTGAACTTGCTCCATATATCCCTCAAGCTCTTGAGCAACTGAATCTCTAGCTTCCGCATCTGCTACTGCTTCAATTTGTGCCTTCAGCTCTGCGACGTCCAACGCTTCTTCTAACTTCAGAATTCTTTCTATTACATCACTTATCTCTAGGTCTCTATCAGAGGCACGGTTATAACCTGATGACTCCTCTTCTGGAGTATCAGTAACGGCTGGAGAGCCAGCGGCTGGATCCTCTCTATCTTCTCGAGCTACAGTAGGTTCTTCTTTAGATGTTGGACTATGGTCAGCTGGTGTTTGAGGTGTTTTTTTTGGTGCCATAATTTTTTCTCCCTATTGTTTATCGTAGAACTGCTAAGAGCGCGCTACCTTTTATCATAATACTAAAATAACTGTTTTAATTAAGTGTTGTAAGGGTAAAAAATACTCTTTTATATATTACTATCATTAAATGATATTCATTTTATAGTTGCATATTTAAATAAATCAATTTATATACACGTTAGTATTAGTGTAATGGCTTGAAACTTTTGCAATAGATAATCTAGTGAAAGAGTATAGTATAAGCAAAAATCTGCAAACAATAGATATATTCAAGGATATCGTTTTTCCTCTGAAAAATAACTTTGACCTTTCTTTTGGATATATGATTGTATTCAATGACGGCTATTATTATCTAGTTTCTGAGGATTTAGATTTCTTAAGCAACTTCGTTGAAAACACCCAAACAAGTTCAGTATTCTGTGAAGATGATATAACAAGCTCTTTTGATGCAGGCTACAGGTTAACTCTTTGGCCTGATAACCCACTAGATAAGGCTATGCAAGTATGCTACGAACACAAGGTATGGAATGGAATTACTATTTCTCTCGAGAAAAAGAATTTCACTGAGCTATGGTGGTTTACCGGAAGTAATAGTAATACTCGTAAATTTTTTATTAGAAACAAGGATCTTTTAATGAGATTCATCCACTATTTTAATCACAGGAAGCAAGAATTATTTATACATGAGAATTTAGATAAACGAAACTTATTTAAGTTTGAAAAGGGTTTTTCTGTTAAAAAAGAGTGTTCTGATTTAGACAATGAAAAAGAAAAAGTAAGAAATTTTTTGGAAGAAATGAGATCTAGAAATTTTATACTACAGACGGAATGTGGGAAAATAGTGTTTTCCGCAAAAGAAGTGCAGATTCTCTCGTTAATTTCTTCAGGTTTAACAACTGAACTAGCAGCATTACGCATGAATATCGCTCCCGCTACCGCAAGGCACTATATTGAGAACATCAAAATCAAACTTCATCAAGGAAAAAAAATTCAGCTAATTGATTTCTACCTTCATACTTTCAAGAAGTTTTTTGAGTAAATGGAGAATTTCTTCACTCAGTCTCTTTCTCTTTGAAATTAAAGCCCTAAGATAAGTGATGAATAGAAGGCATTGACCAATCAATGCTTAAGAAATTTAAGCTAGAGCAAAAAAGGGTAATTTTTGCCCTTAAAATATTTAACCACAATAACTAAAGTTCACGTATAGGCTGCATCCGTTACAGGGAAGTCTGGTTTCAACTCAATCACTAGTTAATTTTCTGTGGGGGTAAAAAAATGTCAAATATTAAAGCCATAAAAGATGTAGATCTTGCTAATCTCACTGAGCCAACATGGTTCACAATACGAGGAGCAGATAGTGGTAGCTATACTGATTTGAATTAAAAGACTGAAGTTATAGTGTTGAGTATCAGTAATGAATGTTGTTTGATGATAATAATATAAAAAAGAGTATTTTTTATTCTTTTTATATTTAGAAAGTCTGCATCTTGACGAAAGACTTTAGGTTCTTTGCTCCCATCTGAGGAGAGTATTTTCAGTCAAGCAAAATTAAGGAGGTTAATTATGAAATGGACTAAGTTACATAGCTATGCAAGTCTTGGTAATATCCCTGGAATAACCAAGATATTACTGCATGATAAAAATGTTGATATCAACTGTCGATCAGCAGAGGGAGGTACGCCGTTTTTTTATGCAGTAAATGGTGGCCATGTAAGAGCCGTTGAACTATTGGTAGAATTTAAAGCAAATGTTAGTATATCGAAAACAGATGGCACTAGTCCTTTGCATGCAGCGGCAGAGAACAACTTTATTAACATAGTAAATATTTTACTCAAGCAAAATGTAGATATTTATGCCCAAAACGACGATGGTGCAACGCCATTGATAATAGCAATTTTTCACAATCATTTTACCATAGCAAATCGCCTATTAAAAGCAGACAATGAGATGCATAAGCTTGCTATTATCTGTAAAAAAGATGGGTGGTGTCCGTTGCATGCTGCTATAGAAGAATGTAACGTGGATATGGTAGAATTATTGCTAGATAATGGCGCTGATAGAATCAGTAATATGGATGATGTTTACTTTGGTAATCAGCATAAAAATATCAATGATTTATTGTCTTTGCATCAATGCTCTGGCGATCTTGTGGATTTAATTATAGAGAGGCTTGCATGACGCGTATTAATAAAAGAACTACTGATAGTAAGGGAAACTTAATTGGTGAGAAAAATGCTCCTACTCCAGCAGAAAAGAGCGCTTCTGAGCATAAGGAAAATTCTAATAGCACACTGAATAAAGCCGCTTCCACGCAAGAAGGAGGCTCTTTTTATACTGCTGTAGCAGGAGCTTTAGGAGTACTTGGAATCACCGGATTATCTTTCCAGAAGATCAAAATAGTCACGGATGTATTCAAAGTTATACTATCAATACCACAAACAATAAAACTAATATCGCCTTATCTATCTCTTAAAGCTTTGAAAAAGTCTTCTTCTAGTACAACTGATGATACTAGCAACATTGCCCCAGAAGAGAATAAAGATCATATCAAGGAGGTTGCTAATACTGCTAAAGAGAAAAGTATTGTCTTGAGTGTAGAAGTATCAGCTGACCTACAGAAATTAGCAGCTGTGGTGACAATGGGAGATGGTTGTATGGCAGCGCCTATAACAGTGCCGCTAATGACATCGAGCGCGGCAAGTCAATTACAGATTAATTCTGAAGAACATGCATTATCTCAAGAATTAGTAAACACTGGCGAACAGGGTAATATAATACATAATAAAATTGAGGTGATTGGAAATTATAGTGCTGAGTATGATAAGCAAGATTCTGAATAAGAAATTCTGACCTATCAAGTAAAAATTAACCAATATGAGTACGAGCTGTGGACGTATCAGTTTATGCAAAGCTTACAGGTTAGCATTGCTTTTTAGATGATGAGTATTTGTCTATAACTTAAGTAAGTTAGTGGCATGATGGTAAAAACAATAATGAGAGGTACAGTGCAAATATAAAAAAGATAATTCTGAAAGCTACATATGATTAATATAAATAATTCAATAGAGGTATGTTATGACTATAAAAAAATTTGATCTAGAAACTTTAAACGGATTCAATGGTTTTAAAATCATAGGCACAGGCAGTGACGGCTTAGGTTATTCGGTAAGTGGCAGCACAAACTTTAATGGTGATAGTTTTGGTGATATTATCATTAGCGCAATTAATGCAAATCAGGCTTATGTTTTATTCGGTAATAAAACACTATTTCCAACGACATTTCAGTTGAGCAATATAGATGGAACAAATGGTTTTGCTATTACCACTAATATGCCGAGATCTAATCTTGGCATGAGCACTGCAGGCAGTTGTGATTTTAATTCAGATGGGTATCAAGATGTTTTAATTGGGGCACCAAACGTTAATATATCCGAAGTGCTACCATATGCTGGGCAGGCATATGTGATATTTGGACATAAAGCACCTTTTAAACCTGTATTAAATCTAAAAGATCTCGACGGCTCTAATGGCTTTACAATCAATGGACTATATCCTTTTTCTTATGCAGGTACGTCAGTAGCATGCTTGGGAGATGTCAATAACGATGGTAATCCAGATATAGCTATTGGTGCGCCAGGTGTGAATAATAAAGCAGGAGTTAGCTACGTTATATTTGGAACGAAACAACCAATGCCAGCAGCTTTTGATCTTTCTACATTAAATGGCGCCAATGGAGTTACACTAATTGATCCAAGCTTTAATGAGCTATCAGGTACAGTAGTTGCAGGAGTTGGTGATATTAATAATGACGGCATTAAAGACATAGGCATCGGCGCTCCTCAAGTTTCCGACGCAGGTTTTGTTTACGTGCTGTTTGGGAATAATACTTTACCAGCTTCTATAAATTTTAATGATTTAAATGGCAATAATGGCTTTAGAATTGTAGCTGATAAGCAGGGCTTTGGGGGATCTATAAGCTCTGCAGGTGATATTAATATGGATGAGATTACTGACTTAGTTATAGGTTCTCGTCATTGCAGTGGCGATGATACTTGTAGTAGTAGAGCAAATATACTATTTGGTAGCACTAACTTTACTAGTGAGATCAAAATTGATAGTGCTCCTGGTTTTTCTTTATATGCATCTCGTGGGTCAGTAGATATGGGATTTTCCGTATCGAATATACAGAATTTTCTAGGAAATAATAAGAGCTCAATAATGACATGTGATGAAGGAGTGAAAAGTCTTAGATATCCAGAAGTCAAAAACTGCGTCATGCTACATCAAAATCCAACCTATTCAGGGGATATAGATATTGATAATACTAACTTTGGTGTTATATATTTCTATTCTTCCTCTATTAGTAGCAAAGGAAATTCAATAGCTATAAGTAACATAGGTGATTTCAATGGAGATAACATTACTGACTTAGCCATAGGAACAGGCTCATGTGATAGCTGTAATGATCAAGCGTTTGTTGTTTTTGGTAATCCGTTTTATAATGCATCATATGTTGATGAAATATAAATAAATCAACTAAAGTAATGACTTCTCAAATAATCAAGTTTGAGAAAAATAGCTTGCTTTCGCTGCTACTGGAACTAGAGACAGTAGCAGCCCTTAGAACGCTCCTGTTTTATAAAGGGTAGGCTAGGAGTGAAACTTGAAAGAAGTGATTACCCAAGTAGTGGAAGGTTCTATATTATGCGAAAAGAAATTCATGGCTTTAATACAGCAAAAATCACAGATGATGCTCTGCAAAGGCTTGATCCTATAGAAGAAGCTGTGCCTAGAGTAGGTCATAACATCAATATTGAGAAGTGCAAGGCTTCTTTACCGGGTTCTGCTGCAGAATTTATGGAAATAAGAGCTCAAGCTTTAAGGAAGTTGCCACGTATCCTACATAATATCAAAAAATAGCTAGAATATTATTCTGGATTCAATATGTTATAACCAAGCGTGTGAGTTACCATGAAGAGAGTGTTATGAAAATAGGCATAAAAGAAGATTTATTAATAGCCAAACTCCCTAAAATATATCTATTAAGTGATACTGAATCTATGGCTAACGCTCTTCAAGTATTTGCTAGAGAAAAATGGGTTACAGTAAATATTGAGCATTATATGTTAGATATTGTAGACTTTTGTATTGGCTATTTTAATACTGCCATAGATATTACAAATGTATATAATATACCTGATAATACGAGACAAAAAATAAAAAAAGCTTTATTTTTTCAAATGATTTTTGAAGCAATGTCTTTTATATTGCAGATCAAGGAATTAAATGGAGATTTAGGGGTAGATTGTAAAGTATTAGAAGATGATCTTGCAATAACAATACGCGCTTCATTGGGTCGCAAGTCTTTAGACGTAGGTAAATATTCAAGTTTTATTACAACTCGTATTGCAAAAGAGAATAATTACAAAGTTAATATGGAGATTAATCACCGAACATTTTCTCTTAAGCTAACCTGTACATAGAAATTTTTTCTGAGTGCTGTCTAAAATAAAGAAAAAATGATGGATTTGACGCATTGATAAATCAATTCTTGGATAACTTAAAAAATTTAAGTTATCCACAACTCCACATTTTCATGCGGTGGATTTGACATAAATATGGAAAAGACCACTTTGTCTTTTCCATATTTATTTAGATAACTAGAAAGAGCTAGTTACCCACAATTCGCACCTTAAGCCAACATAACTAATATACCCTTTGTTTCTCCCGCTCAAACGCTGCTAGGGCTTTTTCTTCAGAACAAAATCAAGCTATAGAGTAAACAATTTATAGAAATAATATAACGATAAAAAAGGCATACAAGGCATAGATCACCTCTAAATTTCTTGATCCATATTGTAGCCTGCGTTACTTCTTATGCTATCAAAAAACTACCAAATAGGCCCATCTTGACGGAACTCGCGAAAAGCGCAAACCACACCCAAGAACATAGATTTGAATTGGCTTAGTGGTACTCTTGCGATTTGCTCATGTCGCTTAAAACCATAGGTTTTCTGCCGATTCTAAATTTTCATTTTTTCTGCTCTCTTACCACAAAAGTTCTGTTTTTTAGTGAAGCTTTGTACTTTTTATAAGAAATTTACTTATAATCCCATTGCAACTTTTAAATAAGAAAATAACTGATATCACTTTTATCACTAAGACAAGCATATATTTCTGCAAGAATCAGCTGAAATCCTAGCAATAACTGTCCTATGTCAATTTCAAAATATAAAACACTACTTTTTATCGTAAGAAACTTCAATTTTAATTTATCCTGCACTTTAACAAAATAAGATTTTTCCTCTCTATAATCCTGGTATTCCCTAGCACAGAGCCATGCGCTACAGCTCGCTCTCTCGAAGCATGCTTTACATCATACTAACGAATATTTGGCTATAAACCTAGCTTTCCAGGTAGCCTTTGCGCTTTTCGCAAGTTCCGTCAAGATGGGCCAAATAGTTTGATCCAATAAATCATTCCATACAGCTTCCTTATCCTAAACTGGCGTTACAAGTAAAATTACTGCAAAGTGGAATATGTCTATACAAAATTGGCCACTTACCGTTTCGCAGTTAGATATTTATTTTCTAAATAGACTAAAATTTGAAGGTAATTTTGAAGACTTTGACACAGTTCGTTGAACACTCTCAATTTTCGATTTTTTATAAACCTTGCATCATTATAAAAGCGCCGCTCACTAAACAATCAGAGGCTAAAAAACTAGAAGCAGAACGAGCCCTATTATCAATATACAATACTACCATCCTCCTCCATCGTCATTGGTACTACCAGCAATATACTCATCATGTTGCCGCCCTGCGCAATAGCGTGAGTGAGCTATGTCATATTCCCTCTGTGTTTCAAAATGTAGAGAGCCGTCTGCTGTATATAGAGTATAAGGGCGTTGTGTAATACTAGTGCTCTCTGATGACTCTTCAGAGGATGAGCAAAGTGCAGCAGAAATTGAGCCAAATAATTTACACTTATAACAACAATAAATCACAGCCAGTAGAACAACACCTCCCCCCGCCATTTGCCAATAAAACATTTTAGAATCAACAGGAGGAGCTATATCTGAGCTTGTTGTTGTTGGCGTTATACCGCTGAAATCAATGCCCTCCTGTTCTTCAGTTGTTTCTGTAATATCAACATCTTCTGTGCTCATATGTAACTTCCATTTTATTTAAGCAAGAGGTTTTCTAAGTTTAAGAAGACCTAACTGTTAGGCATAATAACTGCTTCGATTAAATATTGTAAGGGTAAAAAATACTCTTTTTTATATTATAATTATTAAATAATATTTATTTAATAATTATATATTTAAATATTTTAGAGTTACGCGAAGGCTTGTAAATAGGGCAGGGGAAGTTTGTGGTAGATAAGGTATTATATATCTCAAATATATAGAGCAGGTCAAAAAACAGAGAAGCTATAAAAAGTATAGTAGCATCAAACAGTAATAATATAGGTAAGATTTGATATCGGTAATCTAAACAAACAGGCTTACCATAACGCTTGGATTACTAACCTTTTTTTAATTTTTATCTCATATAATAATATTTGACAATCAATATTGTAGAGGTAAAATGTCGAAAAGATCAGACTCAGATAGTCCTTCTCCTAAGAGACAACGAGTAGAAGATTCCCTATTGCTGACAGGATTCAAGGACTCTTTTGAAGCAAAGATAATGAGTATACCTCATACTGAACAAACGCACAGTGCTCCTCATAGACGTTTAGACTCGTTGGCTCGTCTTTTTGAAGGAAAAGAGGTATGTGCAGCAGTGTGTTTTGATGGAGAAACAATATTGGTCGCTACGAACCGTGACAGCACAGAAACGAATCGCGACAGCACAGAAAATGAAAGTCTTGCTCAGAGATATTTTCAGCATTTATTTAATTGTATGAATCCCCATGTGATTAGCTTTATACGCTAAGTACAAAAAAGAAGAGCTGATCCTTTAACTTTAATAACTATTGGAAATTAATCGTCGAATATTTTCTCTTAAGCTACTACCGAGAAATACATGATAATCTACATATTAGCAAGAAGTAATAGAGGCCTTTGAAGAAAAGCACTATGTTATCCTGATGGAAACCTAATGCTCTAGCTTTCTGTGTAACTATCTGCAACACTATTATGGAAACTATCTCCTGAGCATTTTGCAAAACAACTGCTCGTGTCATTTAAACATACCTCGGCATTGATTTGTATTATAGCCTCCTGGAAGGTTACAGATGAATCTTTCGAGATAATATAGTCGAATCGTGCTTCAAGCAATTGATCATCAGCAATATCAGAAAAAGTTTTTATATAACTATCAGCTTGCAGTACCCTATATAAGTCAAAAGCTTGCTTATTTGACTCATCCTTCATTTTAGTTACTATATACCCTAGCATGTCAGGTTTTGTAAGATTATAAGCCTGCAAATTTGCTGTATAGGTTAATATATCTGCTTTATATTGTAGTGTATGATTAACTTGTGGTACCACCTCATTTATACTTCTATACGCATTATCTAATATACATAGGATGTTATATACTGATTCTAATTTTTTCATACTTACCTTCTTTATTCGTTATCCCATACAGCATAATAAAGCACCTCACCATATAATGGTTTCATGTCATCTACATGCGGATGACTATACAGCGGATAAAAGCCAGCTTTAGAAGTCCATGCTCCTATATCTTCTCCATTCATTGTAGTAATAAACCTTGCCATATGTGATAAGCTCAGCTTATTTGTTTGAGGATGATTAGCAAAGTAGAGAGCAATTGTGTTATTAGGAATGGCATTATATGGTTCCTCATTATCGAGCTCTTCTCGTTGTAATTCTTCAAACTCATCACTAGTAAATATTTTTAGGTTGTTACCTAAATCTTCTACTTTTTTAGCGTTAAATTTTTGGAGCAATTTGAGCATATTGCTCGCAATCTTAGACTTTGAAGTTTTTAGGGTAATTCCCAAATCAAGAGGGTCTACTAATATAGAAGCGCCTAATGCCCAGCCTATACAATTATAAGTCACAAGATAATTTTCGTACTGCTCATCGCTACAATGCCCTCTTATTGCTAAGTGATAGAAGTTTTCTAGCTCAAAACAATCATGCTGAGAACATAATTGATTGACTAAATTTGGATCGGTCTTTTTTACATCTACCAAAAGCGACCCTGATGCTAATTGTTTTATCGTTGAGACTGCTTTGATTCTAAATTCAGAGCTCAATATTTCTTGATCATTTTGCTTTAGTATACTGTTAAATACTACATCTGTACCCTGCTTGTTTAAAAAACGATAACTATTAAAATCAGCATACAATTTGTACTTTAGCTTTTGTAGGCAAAAGTCATCGCGGTCAGAAATATAATTTATGCTTCTAAAGTAAACCCGATTTTTCATACTACCATAATATTTTAAGCTCCAACAACGCTCACCTACACTATACTTACGAAATATGTAAACGCAATTCAAATCTTTAATTTTTATGCTCTAAATTTGTAGATTACTGCTTATTTTTAATTACCTAAGAACCTTAGACATCTTCTCTTGATCATATTTCCACTCAAGATCAGCATCGAAAGTTTTTACTCAGCTCTTTCTCAATAAAGATTGATACTTGCTTACCCTGAAATGCAACCGACATGAATACCTTACTTTTTAGCTGATGTTGATCAAGAATAGTTCGATACTTCTGTGCCTTGATTTGTTCCATCCCTTGTGCCGCAATATCTTCTAAGCTTTTATTCTTATCTTCAGTGCTCATCCTTTTGAGCTCGATCATAAATCCACCACCTTCAGCATTTTTGTTAGAAGGTTTATAATTTTAAAATGATGGATTTGACATAAATGTGGAAAAGACGAAGGGGTCTTTACACACTTTTATTTGGATAACTAGAAAGGGCTAGTTACCCACAACACCACCTTAAGCTAACATAATTAATATATCCTTGCTTCTTTCGCTCAAACGCCGCTAGGGCTTTTTCTTCAGAATAAAATGAGACTATAGGGTAAAGATTTATAGAAATAATATAGAGATGAAAAAGGCGTATACGGCAAAGCCGAGTACAAGCGATTTTTATAAAAATCGCATCACACCATACGCACTACCCGGTAGTGGCTCTAAAACCTAGGTTTTTAAAGGGTTTAAGGGAAGACGACCAGAGACGTCATGAAAAAATCAAAGTGTGTGTCACAAGACGCCTAAATCCTATAGATGCTAGGCTAGGTCTAGCTTTTGAGTAGACGTCTGGAGACGTCTAGACTTATGTATAGTGCTATACAATTATAACTCATCTGCGAATATAAAATTACTCGGTGTAAGTTTAGTAACGTTAACTGAATACAAACTTAACCACTTATTTTGATCTAATTCAATTGTGGTGAAAAGTTGGTTGTTATGAATCAACTGTTCTAAATTTAGGTCTTCAATTGCTTTTAGGTGATCAAATTCTCTAAGATCAATTTTATCTCTGCTAAAGCTAGTATCGAAATCCACTATTATGCTACTAGTTTTATTATGCGCTCGGAAATCTTTAGTGATGACGAAAGTATCACTATCTTCTCCTCCCCATATCTGCTTATTACCTTCGCCACCTAAGTAAATGACATCCTTGCCTATTTCTCCGTTTACAGAATCATCACCGTTGGTTAGGTAGATGTGATCATTTCCTCTGCCGCCAGCTATTATATTATTTGCGTCACTATCATGCAGTATGTCATTAAAGCTGGTACCTCGGATACTTTCAATACCTTTGAGGTCAGATTTTATTGGGCTAGAGTAATCATTATATATGGCGTATCCATCTTTTAAATTAGCTTCGATCGGTACAGGCAGGTCAACAAAATCTACTGAGTCAACTCCTTCTCCACCGTCTATATTTGCTGGAAACCCCTTGATTATAAACCTGTCATTTCCTTCTCCACCGTCAAGGATGCTTGCACCCTGACCACACACGATCGTATCGTTGCCCTTACCTCCGTAAATCTTATCATTACCATTAGTGCCTACTAAATTATTATTGTTATCATCTCCGATGATCGTATCATCAAAGTTGGTACCGATTACATTTTCAATATTTATAACTATGTCAAATAATTGACCTGGTTTTTCGATTGTAGATGTAGCAAGATTGATCAGTAACCCAGGTATGACTTCAACAACTGGAGTTACAAAAGTTTGTTCAGGGTATTCTGGAAGCAAATCGGTTCTTAGCCGCATCTTAAATTCTTGAGTATGCATATCGACATAATTTTTTGCATTAAAAGATGCATAATTTATCGTGTCTTCTCCTTCACCTCCATCTACTTTATTAGCTCCCTCGACAAGCATGAATTCATCTTTGCCGCTTCCGCCATAAAGCGCGTTATTACCTTCACCACCAAATATCTTATCATTCCAATCGCCTCCATCTATGTAGTCGTCTCCGTCTCCACCATATAAATAATTATTATTATCATCTCCAATAATAGTATCGTTGTATCGGGAGCCTATTACCCCTTCTATCTCAAAATAAATATCTTTATACAATCCTTCTATGGCACTCTCACCATGAGCTAAGCTTACATTAATTCCAACTCCTTGTTTTAGCCATGCATAAGAAACAAGGTCAATGCCTATACTGCCATTGAGTATATTTTTGCCAAATCCACCGGATAATTGATCGTTACCGTGTCCTCCATTTAATTCATCATCTCCATCTTCTCCAAATAGTAAGTTGTTTTCATCATCTCCAACTAATACATCGTTGAATTTAGTACCAACAATTCCTTCTATGTTTTTTAACTTATCACCTTGAGCTGTGCCACCAATTGCTGTTTTTGTCTTCAGGTTAATCTTAATTCCCTCTTTAACTTCATCCGAATAATCAGCTATATCTGTACCGTCGCCACCATCAATATGATCTGCATCTTCTCCGCCTCTTATGAAGTCATTTCCTTTACCACCTCTGATAATATCACTACCCTTAAGACCATATAATTTATTATCTAGGCTATCCCCTAGGATTTCATCATTAAAGTTGCTACCTACTATATTTTCAAAATCTTTAAATGTATCTCGGTGTATAACAGATAATATAGTCGTACCAGTGGTCATGTTTACTTTCACTGCTTGAGGAGCAAACGTATAATGCAGTGTGTCTTCACCCAACCCTCCATCTAATTCGTCTGATCCAGAGCCAGCGAATATATAATCGTTACCTTCATCACCAAACAACCTATTATCACCTGCACCACCAATAATTTTATCGTTTCCGTCTCTGCCTCGAATAGTATCATCACCTTCATGCCCGTGCAAAATATTATCATTATCGTCACCTAAGAGTGTGTCACGATGTTTAGAGCCCTCAATATTTTCTATGTTAATGTATGTATCACCTGCCGCATAGCCCTTAGATCCTGTTCCTGCCATAAGATCCACCCTAACTCCTGAGGTAGCGTAAGGATGATGGTATGTAGCTGTATCAATTCCATCTCCACCATCCATATGGTCTTCTCCTTCAAAACCACTAAGCGTGTCGTCCCCAGCTCCACCATATAAATAGTCTTTCCCGGTTGCTCCAAATAAACGATCATTACCATTATCTCCGTATAATGAGTCGTCTCCACCTTCGCCGTTAATAAAGTTATTATTATCATCTCCAATAAGGGTATCCCCATGTTCAGACCCACCTAAGTTCTGGAAATTCTTAATAGTATCCCCTTCAGCGTCTCCGCCTTCAACACTGCAGGTTCTTAAATCTACAGTTACTCTGCGCTCTGAAGAGCCGTACGATAGGGTATTCTCACCTTCGCCTCCATCAAGGTAATCAGGGCCTGCACCTCCCTCTATCATATCGTCTCCATCTTCCCCATATATTTCATCTATACCATCACCGCCATATAAAAAATCTCTGTCGGATCCACCATATATCTTATCATAACCTTCGTTACCATAAATTCGGTCAATACCATCGTCTCCATATAGCTCATCATCTCCCTCTCCTCCTTCTAAGTGATCTGAGCCCTCTTTGCCATAAAGCTTATCATCACCCCCTAACCCTTTAATATAATCGCTGCCCATAGTACCATGGATTATATTATCGAATTCATCTCCAATTAAACTAAACGTATCTGTGCTAACCATAATCGCTTGACCAGCACAGCTAGATAACCTGGACTGTAACTCAGCGATAGAAACATCTAATTCTTCCAAACTGAGAGCAAGTATATAACCGAGTTGCACCCAAAAATTATATTGTAATTCGTGTTCAGAAGCAAAGCTCTCTGCAACCGTCAAGATTTCATCCAAGCTACTATTAAGTCTTACATTATCATCGTAAAACTCATATTCTGCTTTCGGGAATAATTCTGCTAGCGGGCCCTGTACCAATAAATTCTTAATCGCTCTGATTAAAAATATGTCAAAAGCTTTTTGTACCGCTGTAGAGGCGTGTTGTCCAACAAAGCTTGCGGCTCCTAGCTGTTTAAATTCTTGACCTGTTACTTGCTCAAGGAAAGCTATTTTTTTTGCTTCTATATTTACTCCATCTGCAGTCGCCATGCTATCATCGCTAATCTTCGATACACCAGCCCATTCATACAAAATATTTAAAATATCCAGATATGCTTGGGACAAAGCTTCCGGGGACAAAAACATAAAGCTTGAGACTAGCTTTTTTAAAATAGGATTTTGAGTCATTGCAATATGCAGCGCAGGAACTTTTCCATAGCCCCTCATTAGTGGCATAAATAAAGTCTCAAGATCTATTTCGATTCCTAAAATATCATTAAACTTACTATAGTTGTTGAATGTTTGGTTAACGTTATTAGACGCATTTATTTTTGGTTCCTGACAAGACTCGTCCTGTTTTATGACACATAGCAAGCCATTTATTAATGGTACGGTTTCATTATGCCATTCTACATATATTTTATTTGCTTCCGATTTTATAGCTCTTTCAAATTCTTTTACTTCCTGTTCATTAACAGTCTTATAAGTATCAAATTGTTTTTGAATTACCAACCGTAATCCTTGCAGCTCTGACGCAAGCTCTCCTTCTATATCGTCACCGTGTCTGTGAATGAAGGAATTTTGAAACTCTTTCATAAATAGCTTTTTTATTTCTTCTTGCTTTTTATTGACCTTTGTACGCAGCTCTAATGTAGCAATCGCTATATCCCTATTGGCCTGCTTATCATTTTTTTCTTTCAATTGGGTGCATAAAACGTCATAGTCTTTTTTTAAACGTTTATCGTTTGCCTTGAATGCTTCTTTTGCGGCTGCCTCATATGCTGCCTGACCATTTTGTACCCCTTGAAATCTATTAAGCAATCGCTTACTCTCTAATTCATTCTCTTCTTTTAAGTTACGTTTAAATTCATTAAAGGCATTGGTTCTTTCTTTATTATATTGCTGCAAATATTGAGAGTTAATATTGTCCTTAATAGTCTTTAACTGCTCTTGGTGGTTTTTAAATAATTTTGTTAATGCGCTATTTTTTGCTCTTTCATAAATCCCAGCAGCTTTATTTTGTAGTTCTACTACTTTAGCTATGAACTTATAAGATTCAAATGTGCTTTTTTTATTGCGATATTGAGTATTACTAAGAGATAAAATTTCCTCTAATTCTCTGTCTTTATCGGCTTTATATTCACTCACAATCTTTTTTACTTCAGCTTTAAGCTCGCTCAAAACCCAATCCTCCTTAACATCATTTTGAGAGTATGCTAAGGCTTTTAGTTTCGCCATTAAAGCGCTTACCACATTGCTATTAAATGTAGCAATATGCTGAGCAAATTTATCATAATCTACTTTAGGCAAAACCTTTACCCCAGAGTACCAGGAATCCATATCATCATTATGATAATGTACGTCAGCTATTTGACATTGGCGACCATCTTGATAAGTAAAATTTGCAGTTTCAGTAATGATATTACCCTCTAACTTTTTATAGGTAATATTGGTTCTTAAAGAAATAGAGCTTATATTATATTGTGATAATGTCTGTAGCTCATCGGATTCGCTATAACCATTGTGATTCAAATCTTGCCATATCAGTAACTCACCGAAGTTTGCATCCTGAGCATCAAGCACGCCGTCGTTGTTATCATCAAGTAATGATAGTTTAAAAAACGCCGCAATGAGATCGTCTCCAAAGAGCTCAGTAATATCATCAATAATACCATTTTTTGATATATCACGAGCAAGCTGCCCCTCACTCTTATCAGGCCATCCTACTCTCTCCGAGAATCCATCGTTATCTATATCAAAATAGACACCCTTATCGTAAGGGTGTAGCCGAATACCATCGCAATCTAAATCAAGTACTAAAGGACTAACATGAGAAGCAGCATATCTTAACTCGTTTCTCAAAGGATGTATCCAATCCCCTAAAGTAGAATCAAACCACGACCTCGATCTAAAATAATATCTTGCTTCACCTTCAGCAATATTCTTGAAATGCATATAATCTGAAAAACTACCAGCAGACTGTTTCATCATATCTGCTAAATTATCATTACAAAACGGATTTCTTAAGCACTCACCAACCTTGGAGCGAAAGTCTTGCCTATAGGAATTCCATTCTTGCTTGAAATCAGAAGATCTGCGGTAAATCCAATCAAAGTCGTAGGACTTCCTCTGCGAATCACTATCCTCTCTAAAGGCTTTAAATTTGGTCTGCTCTTTATCATCGAACCTTTGCTGATATTGCTCAAAGATATTTTCGTATCTACGAAAAAAGTCGTTAAACCCATCGCGATGAAACCATGAGTTAGAACCAGAGCCTCCAGGACCAGATCCAGAGTTTCCATTGCCGCCGCTACCACTACCAGGCTCACCGCTACTGCCTTCGTCAGAACTTCCAGGCCTTTGATTCCATTGCCCTGAAAATGTATTATCTTTCCGTGGTGCATCACCTCTTTTTTCATTCCCTGATTCCTCTCTAGGCTTCTCACTTTGCTGCTGATGACTCTCGAAGCTTTGAGATCTAAAATATTTTAATTGTTCCATTGGATCATGTATTTTTCTGGCTTCTTCAAGGCCACGTAAAAATAAATCTGCAAAGGTATGCTTAATAGTGCTGTCAAAGCTTGGTAAAAGTATAGGAGTACCATCTTCATAGCTAAATCCCTTTGTTTTAATTCCAACGGAATCTAATAGCGCTCTAACTACAGTATTACTATTTTGCTGGTGACCTAAAGTAGGAAGTTTATAATCAAAGTTACCCGCATTAATACTTTCTGCAGCCTTCCACATCGTATCCATTAACCCTTGCATCTTTCCATCTGTCCCGGTTGCAATTGTTATCCTATATGCATTGTCATAATAGTCTATATGACCTTCTTTATAAATCTCCTTAGTTACTTTTATATTATCTCTGATCATTCCCAAAAAATGATTAGTCTCTGGTCCTCCACGTATGCATATTTCCTCTTTAAAGCTATTTGTATACACTATATACGAATGCTGTGGTGCTTTTTTATTAAGTATTTCTGTGTTTTGTATAGGCCTAAAAAAAACCTCTATTTTTGCTTCTGACATCTTTAACTCCACTTAGTATGCTTTGCTACATAAACTTCTATAATTTTATTGCTTTTAGCAATATAAATGACGATATTATAAAATTTTGTAGGATCTAGCGAAATAAAGTCATTTAGATATTGACAAAAGTAACGGTCCTCATATATAAAATCTTTTTTTAATCCCTCACCTTTTTTTCCTTTAACACAACGCGCTCCAGCTTTTTCTAAATCATGAAGCAATAAGCTAACATCAGAACCCGTTGGATAGTGCATGTCGAAATAAGCTTGTGCCTCTTCTTTTGTATCAAATCTCTCAAAGATGAAAGGCTTAGTTAAATAACCCCATAAATTATCAACAACAATCCAGACTATCCAAATTGATATTAAAAACTTTAAAAATGCTTTCCAGTACATAAAATGTTTTCCCTCCTCAGCTTATGAATTATAGCTCAATCTGATTCTCCTTCAGGTTGTATGTCGCAGCCATTCAGATCACGCAACAGCTAAACCGTACCAATGTCCCTCCTCCACACTCTCATGACGAAAGGCATCAGTTCCATCGTTACGGAAGTTTCCTCTATAGGACGGATCTATTTCTTGACGATAGAGGTTTTTTGCGTCTTTTTGAAGTTTATTCTTCTCTTCCATTTTTTCATCATAATATTCTCCTGCACTTCGCATAAATCTACTCCAGTATAATTAATTTTAAGTCTTTTCCTTCTAATTTAAATACTACTCCTTAAAGCTTGGCGTTAATGTCTCCTTGTTGAATCATGATGTATGTTATAACTAAGATCCCTAAAAGAAGCATTGTAAGTATAATCCCAAGTCGAATCTTGCATAGAAGAGATGGAAGAAGTAGTGTCGGTAAAGCCATGCGAGCTACTATCTATAGAATTAATACGGCTTGATTGAGTTATCCCTGTGTAGCCATATCTAACATGCATATCATCAAGAAGAATAGAGGCTTTTTTAAGAATCTTTTGTACTAATGGAACTTTTGCAAAAACGAAATTAATAGCTTTAAAATTTTGCTTTTGTCTCTTCATGCTTTTTATCCCGAAAGATAAAGATTTTTCGATATGAGCCTGTGATTTTTTCCATTTACTATGGTTCAATGCTATAGCAGGCCAAGACAAAAGCAGAACAAATGCAAAGTGACCAAAAGCCCCTATAAA
>Ga0075163_10002675_pt1 | contig 23907 bp, 25 predicted proteins | sample JI1023141ADNA_FD_71478 | JGI IMG/M metagenome (GOLD analysis project Ga0075163, IMG submission 71478) | Wastewater effluent complex algal communities from Wisconsin, to seasonally profile nutrient transformation and Carbon sequestration -... | ecosystem: Engineered > WWTP > Effluent > Algae... | reverse complement strand
GCAGGGGAGAGCGGCCTGGTGAGAGGCCGGTGGGCGGCCGAGTCGCGAGTCGCGATTCGGCCGTCCTTTTTCACGCACTTCGGAGCACGCGCGCCGTGTCGTAGCCTGTGCCGCGAAACTCAGACAACACGCTTGCGCACGACTCCCCTCAGGACACACCGCATGACCCTCTTCGACTCGCTCCCGGGACGCTGCGTCCTCGAACGGACGCCCGACGTGCTGACCGCTTGGCTCGGCGGTCTGCCGGACGCGTGGCTCGACGTCGACGAAGGACCGGGGACGTGGAGTCCGCGGTCCGTGTTGGGGCACCTGATCGAGGGCGAACGCACGGATTGGCTGCCGCGGGTGCGACATCTCCTGGAGCACGGCGATCGCGTCGCGTTCCCGCCGTTCGACCGCTCCGCACACGTCGGTCGCGCGCCCGTGCCCATCCACGACGCGTTGGAGGAGTTCGCGCGGCTCCGTGAGCGGAGTCTCGCGGAATTCGCGGCGTTGCGGCTCGACGTCGCCGACATGGATCGTCGCGGGCGACATCCGGAGTTCGGCGTGGTGACGTTGGGACAGCACCTCGCCACGTGGAGCACGCACGACCTGTCGCACCTGGCGCAGATCGCCCGCGTGATGGCGCGACGACAAGCGCACGCGATCGGGCCCTGGCGCGCGTACCTGCCGATCGTCGACGCGGGGCGGACGACGCGCTAGTTCCGTCGACGCACGCGCGCTTTCAGGGCGACCACGTCACGCTCGCCGCGTTCGTCAGGTTGAACGTGGCCGACGAGCAGTACGCGACGTCCGAGTCTCGGTACCACAGTTGATAGTGGCGCACGTCGCCCGGGAGAGCGAACCCCTTGACCGAGACGGGCACTCCGTTGGGCGGGGCGATGCCGCTGGGATAGGTCGACTGGTTCGAAGCCGCCGTGACCGCGCCGAGTCGCACGATCGTGCCACCCACGCAGCGCAGTCCGTCGCCGAACGTGGTTCCGCTGCCCGCGCCGAGCTGCGTCGTGCCTTGGAAGTACAAGCCCGGGCCATTCGGTGTCCCCGAGCCGGACAACACGAGCGTGTCCAACGAGACGCTCGCGACGCCCGTGGCCGTCAAGCTCGCACCGCCAGGGTGCAGTGAGTTCGCGCACCCCCGTCCGACCGTTCCGGAGTTCGCGCACGGGCACGCGGTTCCCGTGCCGTCGCCGGAACAGAACCCCTGCGGTGCCGGCGTGCGCACGAACACGTAGGCCGCTCCCGCGTGGAAGGCGCTGTTGTCCAGCTGCGCGCCGTTCACGCCCGCGGAGCCCCCGTCCTCGTGCGGTGCACCGACGACCACGAGATCGCCGTCGACGCACACCGAGCTGCCGAAGTGATCCGCGACGCCGGTGTTCGAGGCCTTCAAGTAGTGGGTGTGAGACCAACTCGTCCCGTTCCAGTCGTACACGTACGCGGCGCCGGCGGAGGTGAATCCGTCGTCCAGAGCATCTCCGTCGACTCCGGTCGATCGACTCTGCTCGTACTTCGCGCCGACCGTGACCGTGTTGCCGGACACCGACACCGTGTGGCCGAACTCGTCGACGGAATCGGTGTTGGAGGCCTTGAGGTAGGCCGTCAGCATCCAGTTCGTCCCGCTGCGCTCGTACAGGTAGGCCGCTCCCGAGTACAGCGAGTTGTTGTTGAACGGATTGCCGTTCACGCCCGTGGCGTCGCTGCTCTCGAGCGGTGCGCCGACGACGACGCGATCGCCCGAGACCGCCACGGCTTCTCCGAATCGGTCGTTCCCTTGCGTGTTCGAGGCCTTCAAGTACGCCTGTTGCGTCCACCCGGTTCCGCCACGGACGAAGACGTAGGCCGCTCCGGCGAGGTTCATGCTGTCGTTGCCCTGATTGCCGTTCACGCCGACCGCGTTGCTCGCCTCGCCGAACGCTCCCACGGCGATCGTGTCACCCGAGATCGACACCGAACCACCGAAGAAGTCGCTCGAGCCGGTGTTCGACGCCTTGAGATACGCCTCCTGCACCCACGATCCACCGGATCGAGTGAACACGTACGCCGCGCCCGAATTGGGGCGCGTGTTGCTCGCTTGATTGCCGTTCACGCCGACGGCGTTGCTGGCCTCGCCCAGCGCTCCGACGACGACGGAGTCTCCCGAGACCGACACCGACCATCCGAAGGCGTCGCTCGTCTCGGTGTTCGAGGCCTTGAGGTACGCCTGCTGGCTCCACGTCGTGCCGGTCCGGGTGAACACGTACGCCGAGCCCGAGAAGGACGCAGCGTTGCTCGTCGGATCGCCGTTCACACCGGTGGCGGCGCTCGATTCTCCCACCGCACCGACCACGATCGTGTCACCCGACACGGCGACGGAGGCGCCGAATTGGTCGAAGGCCTCCGCGTTGGACGCCTTGAGATACGCCTGCTGGCTCCAGGTCGCGCCCTGGCGCACGAAGACGTAGGCGGCTCCCGCGTCGGTGGCGCTGTCGTCGCTCGCATTGCCGTCGACGCCGGTGGCCGAGCTGTCCTCGAAGGGCGCGCCGACGACGATCGTGTCGCCGGAGACCGCGACCGAGTAGCCGAATTCGTCGTTGGCGTCGGGGCTCGAGGCCTTCAAGTACGCGCGTTGCACCGTCGGGTCGATCGTCAGCGGGTAGTTCGCCGTCCCGTCGTCGACGGCGAGTACGAGACGATCGCGCTCGGCCAGCCGGAACCGCGACGGAACGGCCTTGCCGTCCGCGTCGAACACGTGAAGTCCGTCGTACTCGAGGACCACGTCGCCCTCGCCGGACACGAATCGCACGCCGAGACCGTCGGGGCGCAGTCGCGCGTTCAGGGTGCCCGAAATCGCCAGAGTGAGGCTCAAGGGTGCGCCGTCGGCGCCGGCGGGACGCTCGTGGATCGTGAATCCGTGAGCGAGGCCGTCACGACCGTTCGTCCACCATTCCGAGACATGGGCGTCCCGATCGCACGTGACGCGTGCACCCAGCGCGCGCGCGCGGACGGATCCGTTCACCGCGCGGGTCGTGCACTCGAAACCGTACCTTTCCAACGCGAGCCCCCAGGTCCACTCGCCCTGGTCGGAGCGGACGAGGAACCCGTGGTCGTCGAAGCGCGTGCTCCACTGCTGCGCGGGGTTGCGCGCGACGTAGCCGTCGCGGTCGGCGACGACCGCGTAGGCGTGCTCCTCGCACGCGCGCAGGACTCCCGCGCGATCGGTCGCGTCGAGCGGTTGCGAGCCGGCCTGCGCGACCAGCACCAGCGAGGCGAACATCATGGGGCCGAAGAACGAGGAGATTCGGGGGCGCGCCGGAGTGAGCATGAGGGGGGGCCGTGGTCCAGAGGGGCCGCGTGAGCGCGGGGGCGCTCGCGTCACGCCCGCAAGCCAACTCGATCACCGCGGGGGACGCCCTTCCTCGAAACTCCGGAGCGCACGAGTGCACGTGTGCATCCGATTCGTCCGCGTCGCGCTCAGCCCTTTCGACCCCAGGTGTCGTACACGAGCGCCAAGTCGCGCAGGGCGCGAGCGCCGTCGCCGCGGAACGACGAGCCGTGCATGAGGGCCAGCGTCGTCGGCCGTAACTCGGCGAGTCGCCGCAGCGTCGCTCCGGTCGTCGGCGCGAAGCTGCTCGCGCGGAACATCTCCTCCGCGGCCTTGGCCGGCTCGACGACGTCCGATTCCGTCACGGCCGGGCCGTCACCCACGTGCGTGAACAAGTCGCCGCACAACAACGTGCGCGTCGACTCCTCGAACAGCACGCGTGCTTCCCAGTTGTGCGGCACGTGAGGCGTGTCGAGGTGCCGCAGGCGCTTGCCGCCCAGGTCGAGCACTTCGCCGTCCGCCAACGCGCGCGGGGGGCGATCGCACAGGTCGTTCAGCGACACCATCACGCCGACCTCGCCGTGCGCGACCGCGGCGCGCGGTGCGCCCGCGAGCCACGAGTTCATCGAACCGCACTCGTCGGACTCGACGTGGCCGAACCCGATCCAACGCAGGTCGCCCAGCGGGACGACCTTGGCGACCGCGCGCGAAACCTCCGGGAACATGGCTCGCGGCCCCGTGTGGAACAACAAAGGCTCGTCCGCGCGGATCAGGAACTGATTGAACGTGAAACCGAAGGGTGTGATTTCGGGGACGAACGTGGAGAAACGGAAAATGCCGTCCGCGATCTCGTCGGTGCGCGTGTTCATGGCGTCAGTCTAACGACGTCGTGGATCGTTCACAGCCTCGCCGAGACGAGGGAGCAGGCTCCGCGTGACGAGGGTGAGATCGCGAAGTACCGTGTGCGAATGAAGACGCTCACCTGCACCCTACTGCTCCTCTCGCTCGTCTCGGCGTCGAGCTGCCAATCGTCCGCGCCCTCCACGCGCGCTTCCCGATCCTCGACGGACGGATCTCCCGCGCTCCTGTCGGTCCCCGCGACCCTCCCGAGCGACGTCGGCTCGGACGACAAGTCGGCGGCTCCGGCGGGCAAGTCCACGGACGAGCGCAAGGGCGCCAAGCCGGACGTGGGCGCCGGTCGCGTCGCGTGGTTCGACGTGACGACCGAGGACATCGCCAAGTCGCGCGAGTTCTACGAGAAGCTGTTCGGTTGGAAGTTCACGTCCATCGAAGGCACGGACCTGGCGGTCGAGATCGTCGCGGGGGACGTGGCCATCGGAACGCTGCGTCGCGCGGAGGGGACCATCAGCGCCTTCAACGGCGTCGTGTACGTGCAGGTCGACGACCTCCGCGCGAGTTGCAAGTTGGCGAAGGACCTCGGGGCCAAGATCCCGCCCGGGTTTCCGTTCGACCTCGACGAAGGTCGCGGCGCGATCGGCCTCTTCACCGACCCGAGCGGACATCCGATGGGGATGTACTCGCGCACGCCGTTGACCTCCACGAAGCCGGCCAAGCCCGCGAAGTGAGCCTGGATCCCCGACCTGCTCGCCGACGTGGAAGCGTCGAGGTCGGGTCGGGGTTTCACGAGGGTAGCGTCCCTCGGCGAGCGCGGGACGCCTCCGTCTCGTCCCGAAGGAAAGGACCGTCGCATGGAATTCGTCCAATCGCTCTGGCTGCCGATCGTGCTCTCCGCCGTGGCGGTGTGGATCGCGTCGACGCTCGCGTGGGTGGCGCTGCCTCACCACAAGAACGACTTCGTCGCACTCCCCGACGAAGACGCGTTCGCGAACTTCGTGCGCGAGCAGGGGATCCCGCCGGGCAACTACGTCTTCCCCGATTTCCGCACGCGCGAGGCGATGAAGTCGGAGAAGGTCGCGCGCGCGCTCGAGCAAGGACCGGTGGGGCACCTGAGCGTCTGGAAGACGCCGTTGACCATGGGCGGCACGATGCTCGCGACTCTGCTCGTGCACCTGGTCGTGTGCACGTTGATCGCCTACCTCACGCGCGCGGCGATCCCGGGTCCGGCCGCATTCGCGTCGGTGTTCCGGATCAGCGCCACCGCCGGCGTCCTCGCCTACACCTTCGCTTCGATTCCCAACGCGCTCTGGTTCGGCTCGTACCGACGCACGATCCTGGCCACCGTCGTCGACGGCGTGATCTTCGGTCTCGTCATCGGTGCCGTCTTCTCGGCCAGCTGGCCGGGATGATCGTCGGGTCGACGTCGTCCACGCGGGTCGAAGCCCGCGGACTCGACGGGTGGCGCGCGGAGGCTCTCGACCTCAGTCGGGAACGAGGACGACGTCGCGGACCGAACCCGATCTCACGTCCACCTCGACACGCCTGAACGTCGCGGTCCCGTCGAGACTCTCGGCTCGGAGTTCGTACCGGCCCGCCGGCAGAGACGGGAACTCGAACGTCGGTCGCGCCATCTCCGACGATTCGCTCGGGTCGAGTTCGTCGGCATCGCCGGCGAGACCGCTCGCGTGGTCCAACGGCCTGCAGAGGACGCGGGTTCCGTGCGTCGGGAGACGGATTCCCGACACACGGCCGGTGATCGTCATGCCGGGGTCCATGCGCAGTCGCACGACCGCTGGAGGTCGGCCGGGCGGCACGTCGACGAGCGCGCGTCGTGCGACGAGTCCGTCTCGCGTCACGTCGACCTGATACTTGCCGGGGGAGATTCCGATCCACTGTACGTGCCCGGACTCGTCGGTGCGCCCTGTTCGGGTGTGCGAGGAACGCGGAACACGCACGACACGGACGAATGCTCGTGACACGAGGGCTCGATCGTCCGCTTCCACGAACACGTCGAGGGCACCGAGCCTGTCGCCCAGGACGAATGGGGCGGCGCGGAGGTAGATCCTGTCGACTCCTTCCGGGATCCGCTGGGCGTCGAGCACGAAGTCGTCGAGAGCCAAGCATGCGTACTGGACGTCGCCTTCGTACGTGACCAGCGTCCGCCACACTTCGGGATCGGTCGCCGCGGTCGTTCCCGTCCAACGAGGCTCGAACGTGGGCAGGTCCGCTTTCGCCGACTCGCTGACGAGGCCTCCGACCTGCGGCATCGTGGACGCGACGTGGAGCGTGAGCTCTTCCAACGCCGGAGGCGTGAGCGACTCGCTCGTGAGACGTCGGCCGGAGCCGTCGAGGACGAACACTTGGATCGTGCGGACGCGACGGAGCTCGATCACCACGTCGGCGGTGACCGCACCATCGCCGAGCCAGATCTCCTGCGCGCGGGCTTCGGCGCCGGCCAGAGTGCACTGGATCGTGACCGGACCGAGAGGGAGTCCTCGGATCTGGAAGGAGCCGGCGCCATCGGGATGGGCATCGACGGCGCGGCCCATCGACGGTGAGCACCGCACGCGAGCAGCGCGCACTCCCTCCACACCACCGCTTCTCCAGCGCACCATCCCGCGAATCGAGCCCTCGAACTCGACGGGTGCGAGGTCGTTCGATCCCTCGACGTCGGCTGCGGCGACGGTGCGGAGCCACGAACGATCACTCGCCTCGAGGGTCGTCGTGAGATCGGGTCCGTCGGAGGTCGAGCGGACCTCGTCCGTGGATCCAAACTCGCGGGGAGCCGTCGGATCGACGAACGGTGGATCGAAACGCGAGGAGCGGAGAATCGTCGCGACGACGGCGAGGAGCGCGACGAGTCCGCACGCGAAACGAAAGTGCCGTGACCGCATCGTCGTTCCTCCTGTGGAAGGACTCCATCTTGCCTCCTTTTCGCAGAAAACCCAGACCCGCTGGATCCGTCGTCCTCTTCGGGCCCGTCGCGAAGGCCGCCTTCGAGCGGGACTCGCGGAATGACGCGGCCTTCACGCTCGAACGCGGGCGGCCTTTGCACGGTGACGACAGGCTCTGTCGAAACCCTCTCAATCGGAGTTCGTCATGAAGTGGTTCGCAGCGTTCGCCGTGTCGTGGATGTGGGCGTCGTCTTCTTCGGCCTTTGCACAAACCACGTTCGACGACGTGCACCCGATCTACCGCGCGCATTGTTCCGATTGTCACAGCACTCAGGGCAATGGCGCCTTCAACGTCGCCAACCGGGACATCGCCACCGCCTACGCGGATTCTCAGTTGTCCTCCTACTACGCACTCGGTCAGACGAAGGGGTTCGCCACGCTCGTGCGCATCCAGAACGGTGAGATGCCGCTGGGTGCGGGATGTTCGGGAAATCCGAGTTCGGACGCGGGCAACCCGGCGTGCTTGACGGCCCTCGAGCAAGCCCGCATTCAATCGTGGATCCAAGGCGGACAGCTCGGACCACGGCCCGTCGTCGGAACGACGTTCTGCTTCGGAGACGGGAGCGGCACGGCGTGTCCGTGCTTGCCCGGTGGGGCCGATGGAGGCTGCGCGAACACGATCAGTTTCCTCGGTGGAAAGCTGGTGGGAGCGGGGACCGCGAGCGTCTCGAACGACACGTTCGTGTTGCGAGCGACGCGGATACCGAACGGGCCCGCGCTGTTCTTCCAAGGGACCGCGCGCGTCGCCGGCGGCGCCGGGGCTGTGTTCGGAGACGGCTTGCGTTGCGTGGCGGGCAGCGTCGTACGTCTGGGCGCGCAGACGAGCACGGGTGAGGCCGCGCAGCTGCCGGAGGATTCGTCCGTCTCCGTCGCGGCGCGCGGGTCGATCTCCGCGTCGGGCGGTACGCGTCACTACCAGGTTTGGTATCGAAACTCGCCTGCGTTCTGCCAGCCCGAGACCTACAACCTGACGAACGGAGTCACGGTGACTTGGACGCCGTGACGCGCTGGGCCGCGAGGAACGTCGCCGCCGCGTCGCGACCGAAGTAGCGATCGAGGAGTCGACGATCCGTCTCGCGCAGATCGACGACCACCAACGCGTCGAGGGCGTCGTTGAAGTCCGGGTCGACGCTCGTGGCGAGCACCTTCCCTCCGAGCCGTAGGTACTCGCGCAGGAGAACCGGCAATCCACGCTTGGTGCCTTCGACGTCCGACACGAGAGCGTCGACGTCGATCGCGCGCCCCAGTGCACGCCTCAAGCGCCCTCGATCCATCCCGTCGACCTTGCGACCCACGAGAGGATTCTTGGCGTGCACGCGACCGGTCCACTCGGGGGCCGCGTGTGCTTGCTCCAGATGCTGCGCGATCAGCTGCCGTGCCAGCGGAGAGTAGGCGCTCGAGATGCTGGCCGGGCCGAACAGCGTCGTGTACCGAGGATTGCGTGCGACGTGACATCCGATGCCGCGCCACAACGTCGTGAGGGCCGCGAAGGAGCGCTGATACTCCGGAACGACGAAAGAGCGCCCCAACTCGAGGGCCGTACCCAACGACGCGAACGCACCCTCTTCCCAATCGAACAGCGAGTGCGTGTACATTCCCACGGGGCCGAACTTGGGCAAGATCTCGTCGGTGGCGCCGATTCGGTACGCCCCGGCGACGCACCGCCGCGCGCGGTCCCACAAGACGAGGTGTCGGTACGTGTCGTCGAACGCATCGAGATCGCACTCGTGGCCCGTGCCTTCGCCCACGGCCCGGAACGTGATCTCTCGCAGGCGACCGATCTCGGACAACGTGTCGGGGATTTCGGAAGCACGTGCGAGCACCGCGTCGAGATCGGTCGACCGGGCGAGGATGCGATCGGGCGGGAGCGCTTCGATCTCCTCGAGGATCCGCCGCGGTTCGGGCCGACGCACCGGCGGAACGCGCGAGTGATCGGGGACCGGTGCACGCGGCGTGGAAGCCTCGCGTTCGCCCAACACCGCGGCTCTCAATCGCACGTGGTCGACGCGCGCGCCGTCGTCGTCCAACCCATCGAGTTCGGCGGCACGGATCAACGATCCGAAGGCGAGTTGGATCGACTCGCCACGCTTCTTGAGGAGTTCGCGCGGCAACATCGCGGCCGACAAGTGCGGATGCACGACGCCGACCATCTGGAACCAAGCACTGTTACGCCCGGAGAACCAGGCCGGCAGGACGGGCGACCCGGTTCGAATGGCCATGCGCACGGCCGAGGCACTCCATGCGCCGTCTCTCACCTCACGGTCTCGAAGGGCCAGGCGCGACACCGCGCCCGCGGGGAAGATCATCACGACGCCCTGTCGCTCGAGATGCTCGATGGAGGCGCGGAAGACGCGGGCATTCTCCCGTATCGCGTTGTCGGCTCCGAACACGTCGACACCGAGGAGCGCCGGCCGCAGCGGCGGGATCTGGGCCAGCCACCGATTCGCGACCAACTTCACGTCGGCGCGTATCGCTCCCACGACGGAGAGCAGAATCAAACCTTCCAGTGCACCGAACGGGTGGTTCGCGACGAGGATCAGGGGACCTGTCGCGGGGATCCGTGCCGTGTCGTCCGGCGTGACTTCGACCGACACGCCCAACGAAGACAACGCCATCGTGGCGAAGGCGCACGGGTCGGAGGCCATGGAAACGCCCGTGTAGATCTCTTCCAGCTGGGGAAGCGCCAGCGCGCGTTCCACCGCGGCTCGCACGAAGTTGGGCTTCAGGACTCGCCGAGCGAGCGGCGAGGACGGGACCGGGAGTCGAAAGGGCAGATCGTCCAGCAACGTCGCGTCAGGCATCCGTTCATCCCTCGAAGACGCACCGTTTGACATCGAGATGTTCGATGCATCGGGTGGAGGAGATCAACGGACGCGACGGTAGGGTCGAGATCAGGAGTCGATGAAGAGCGTGCAGAACCTGTACCGCTGGCCCGCGCCGCTCGTCTCACTCGTCTGGGTGGGCGTTCGAGGATCGCGGAGCGAGGAACGACTCTTCCGCATCTCGTGCGTGGGCACGCCTCAGAACCAGCCGCGTCGCCCGGTCACGTACGTACGGACGAACTCGTCGTCCGACTTCGTCAGGTACACGATCCCCTCGATCAAGCCCACGAGCCCCGTGAGGATCCCGCCGAACCCGAGGGTCAACACGGTGACCAAGAGCATGATCAGGCCCTGCTTCGTGTAGCCGAGGACGAACTTGTGGACCCCGATCGCACCCAACAAGATCCCGCAGATCCCGGCGGGCACTCGCTTGCTCGCGGACGCGGTCGGCTGGGGAGTCGGCGGGCGCTCCATCTCTCTCCAGGTGAGGTGCGTCTGCGTGCTCGTCGTGTCGTCGCTCATGAAGCCTCGTCCTCGTCTTCTCTTCGGACCGGTCCGTCGCCGATCCCCGCGAATCTCAACGTGATCTTGATCGATGAGCGTGGGGTCAAGTGACCTTGAAGATCCGGACAAGACCGCTCCACGACGGAGAGCGGGGACCTCTGGGGCAAGTCGTCCCGTATCGATTCTCACCGCGGGAAACGAGGGTGCGGCAAGTGGCTCGCGCCCGCGTGCCGGTCCGTGACGAGGTCAGGCTTGGTGGGACTGCACGGCGCGGCTGTCCGCGCTCGACGCCGCGGAGCGAGAGCTGCGCTCGCACACGAGCGCGAGTCGCCGTTCCACGTGTGCGAGCTCCGTGGTGCGGGAGGTCCAGGTACCCGAGGCGCAGACGGCGACGGCCGCGGCGTGCGCGCTGAGATCCAGGGCCTCCATCAAGAGGCTGGCGGAGTACACCTGCGCGTATCCACGTCGTTCCATCCAACGCGCCAATTGCTCGGGCGCGATGCCGCGGGCATGAAGTTCGCGAAGCTCGGCGACGAGATCGATCAACTTGAGCATGGGGACGCTCCTCGGGCGCGTGGCGAAGCGCGCGGGATTCTAGCGAGGCGCGCGCGAGTTGGAGCGGAGTCTTCGAGGACGTCGTCTTTGTAAAGACGTGGCTCCCGATCACGTCGGGACTTGCGACACGTGAGGATCCGCGAGGCGGATCGACGGCGTGCCGACGCCGCGCGTGGATGCGCGACGTTCGAGCCGGCCCGCGCGCGTTCGGTCGTCACGGAGGCGGAGCGGCGTTGGGGCGACGGATCCGCCGAGCGACCTCAGCCGCGCGCGGCCTTCTCGATCCGCGCGACGTCGATCTTCTGCATGGTCATCATCTCCGCGAAGACGCGCCTGGCGACGTCCCCGCCGGACGCGATGGCCTCCGTGAGGACGCGTGGCGTGATCTGCCAACTGACACCCCACTTGTCCTTGCACCAGCCGCACTCGCTCGCGACGCCGCCGTTGTGGACGATGGCGTTCCAGTAGCGATCCGTCTCCGCCTGGTCCTTCGTCGACACTTGGATCGAGAACGCTTCGGAGTGGCGGAACATCGGCCCGCCGTTGATGCCGATGCACGGAATGCCGAGCACGGTGAACTCGACGACCAACGGATCGCCGGCGCGTCCCGAGGGATAGTCGGTCGGGGCGCGCCTTACGGCGCCGACGGAGCTGTTCGGGAACGTCGCGGCGTAGAACCGCGCCGCTTCTTCGGCCGTTCCGTCGTACCACAGGCACAGGGTCGCGTGCGTCATGACGGGATCCTAGCGCGAGCACGTTCGGAGTCCCACCGTGTGCGACCCTGGCCACGGGCACGTGATGTCGTGATGCGTGTCGCTCCTGGAGTCGGACACGTGCAGCGAAGTGGATCTCCCACGATGGTCACCGTCCCGTCGGTCGGCGTGCATTGACAGCCTCCGTCAGGGCAACTACGGTGCGAGTCATGGCCAACGACACCCGCGCGACCGGCGCCGAAGCCCAGCTCACGAGCTTCTTCGGCAAGTACGAACCGCCGATCGCCAAGCTCGGGCAGGCGCTGCGCAAGAAGCTGCGCGCTCGTCTGCCTGGATTGTCCGAGGTCGTGTACGTGTACGAGAGGCAAGGGTCGCTCGTGATCTCGTACTCGCCGACGGAGCAAGGCTACGCGGCCGTCTGTTCGCTCGCGCTGTATCCGCAATCCGTGCGGCTCTACTTCGCGCACGGACCGCAGCTGCAGAAGTCGAATCCGAATCGACTGCTGCAAGGACGCGCCGGGACGGTGCGATACGTCGAACTGGCGGCGGCGGGGGACCTGGACCGTCCGGAGATCGAAGCGTTCGTCGCGGCCGCCTTGACGCTGTCGAAGGTGCGCATCGATCCGAGCGCCCAGGGCGCGTTGATCCTCAAAGCCGCGGAGCAGAAGAAGCGAGCCGCGCGCGCGACCCCGAAGGCCTCGCCGATCCGCAAGGCGAGCACGATCGAGAAGGCGCCTGCGCCCAAGAAGACCGGGTCCACCCAGAAGGGCCGCACGAACGCGAAGTCCACCACCACGGTCCGGAAGACGAAGTCGAAGGCCTGAGCCGCTTCGACACCGATCCGATCGAGTGATCGACCGCGGCGAGTTCGTCCCGCACTCGTGGCTCTCGCGTGCGGTGCGCGTGACGACGATGTGGGTGATCGGGACGTCGTGGCGACCCGCGGGAAGTTCCGATCCGAGTCGACGTCCAGGGGCGCATGAACCGGACGTCGAGACGGGTGGTTCGGGCTTCCGCCGGCCTCCGTTCGTGGCTCGTCGCGGCGAGCCTGATCGCCTCCGGTCTGATGTCGTTCGGTTGTTCGCACTCCATCGTGGATCGACTGAACCACCCCGTCGCGATCACGGGCTGCATCGTCGACACGCTCGTCTTGGCCGATGGCCGGACCCTCACCTTGCCGAGAGTGCATGAACTGCTGGAATCGTCGAGCGGGATGGGAGAGGGCGTGGAGATCGACCCCGCGACGAACGTGGCGTTTGCCATCGTCGTCATCGATCATTGGTGCGGCAACGATCCGGTCCGCGTGCACCGCGAGCGTGTTCCCTTGGCGGCTCTGCTACGAGTCCTCGACGGCGAGGCCGGTGACACCCACTTCGGCGAGTGGTGCTTTCACCAAGGCGCCTTGCGCCCCGACATCCTCCTCGATCTGGTCCGCGCCTGCGGCGTGCCTTACGAACGCAGCGTGGGCGCCGAGTTCTAGTGGTGCGAGTCGTGATCCGCGTGGCCGATTCGTGAATCCCCGACGGCACGAGACCCCCGGGCCGACGCTCGGCATGTCCTCGCGTCGATCCGCGTCGGCTATCCTGGCGACATGACGCGCGCCGAGTCCGTTCGTCTTTGGGTGCCGAGCACGTGGCCGTACCGCAGACGCCACTTGAAGTGGATGATCCCCACCGGTGTGTTCTTGATCGCGGCCTACGTGGTGACGTGCTGGCCGTACCTTCGTCGAGAGGTCTACGTTGACGGGATTCGCGAGCGCGCGGAACCCCTGATCGTCGCCATCGAGTCGTACCACCGCGATCATGGTTGGCCGCCGCACGAACTGGGCGACATCGTCCCCGACTACGTTGCCGCCGTCCCGCAGACCGGTTTTGGGCCCCAGAGTGAGTTCCGGTTCAACTCGAATCACATTGGGTGGACGCTCAGCGTGAGCATGGGGATCCTCGACTTGTCCGACGAATGCTGCCTCAGATATGGGTCCGACGACGGGTATTGGAGTGGCCCGGATGCCGGACGCACGCGTCGTGCGCGTTGGCCATCGACGCTGATGGCGCGGCGCGATGCGAGCGGCCGGTGGGCGTTCGTCGATCGCTAGCCGCTCGTGTGGCCGAATGCGGAGTTCGTCGGCACGATTCGCGCGACCGAACGCGCGCGCCCACGACACGCCAGCATCGCGCCCTCGTCGGATTCCGTTCCTGGCCTCGGCCGAGACGAGGCGGCGTCACGCGGTCGGGGGAGTGGATCGATCTCGTGCGTTCCAGATGTCGAGGTACGTGCACATCGTGAGGGAACCGATCGGCTCCGCGGGTGCGTGCGCGGCGTCGTTCACGACGAGGCGAGGAACGCCCTCGGCGTGGACGATCGAGAACGGTTGCGACTCGCCGTCGTGGGGGATCTCGACGACCGCGTGTCCCTGTTCGGACGGCGGGCCACCCGGGACGTCGACGTCGCCCAGGCCCAATCCCGCATCGATTCCTCCGCTCGGCATGGTCCTTCCTCGTCGCGAGTGTAACGTGATGTCCGTTCGGTGCGACGGCACCGGATCGGGCGCCACAGGATCGACGCAACCCTAGCCATGAACGAGAACCGCCGCCGAGTCCTCGTGACCTTGCTCGCGTTGAGCGCGTGTCGCGCTCCCACGCCTCCGCCCGAGGCCACCGACGCGCCGTTGACGTACCGCTACGGTGACGCGACGTTGTCGCACGAAGAAATCGAGATCACGCTCGAGCGCGGCGAGTGCTTTGGCGAATGCCCGGTCTACAGCGTGACGCTGTTCGGAAGCGGGCAGGTGGAGTTCCACGGCGAGAAGTACACCAAGGTCTTGGGCGAGGCCGGGTGGGAGGTCCCGACGTCGACGGTACAAGTCCTCGTCTCGTGCTTGGCGGGCTATCCGCTCTCCGAGTTCAAGGACACGCGGAACGACAGAGTGTCGGACGTGCCTACGATCCGACTCCGGATCCGACTCGGTGCGAAGTCCTACGACATCGAGAATCGGTGGGGCGGAGTGTTCTCGGGCGAGGATGCGCCGACGCTCTAGACGATGCGGCACACGGAACTCGACGACCTCGCCTACTTCGTCGACGTGTGCACGGAGACGCGACCGTTCGTGTCGAGGCGTTGAAGTCGTGAATCGCATCGCCGCTCGCGGTTCCTCGGACCAAGAGTCCGCGCCCGTCCTTCGGCCGTCCACATGGGGCGAGGAGACTCGAGGGTGATGACGGATCCCAACGACACGCCGTTCGTCGAGCGCTGCGGGGCCCGGTACGGATTCTGGAACGCGACGTGGCCGTTCGTGCGATTCGAGCTGACGCGCGAGCACGTTCGCATCGACGTCTTTCCGCTCTCGACCATTCGTCTGGCGAAGTCCCAGGTGACGCGCGTGCGGTCGGCACCGCGCTCGTGGGGCGGGAGGATCGAGATCGCGTCCCCCGAACTCGTCGGCGGTTCGATCCGAGTTCACCTGGATTGGGCGCGGATGCTGCCGACGTTGCGTCGGTTCGGGTATCCGGTGGACGAACGTGATCCCGACGCGGTTCCCGCGGTGGACGCCGTACGCGGCGCCGCGTCTCGCCCTCCTCGTCGATACGGAAACCCGGACGACGTGGACTTGGATGCATGAGGCGATTCCTCGAGTCAACCTCTGCCGTGCGCGGATCACGAGCCTCGGGCTGGTGTTCGTGCCCGTGCGCGTTCCTCCTGCTCCTCGTGCTGGCCGCGTGCGCGGCGACGCCCGTGCGCGAACGTTCGGTCGTCGTGGAGTTCGAACCCGGGCGTCTCCAAGACGTCACTCGCCACATCGAGGTCGAGGAGCGGAACGGGTACGGCCGGATCGCGCGGATCGGGATGTGCGCGCTGCCGAGGTTCGAGGCGGGCCCCTGGATCGTGCTGCCGGAGAGCGGCCCGGGCGGCGCGACGGCGCGAACTCCAAGCGTTCCGACAACCGCGGAGGAGTCGATCACTCTCGACCGGGTCCTCGATCTCCTCGGGGTCGACATCACCCGCGTCGACGACCGATCGGAGCTCCGGATCGAGACACGTTTCGGCGATTGGGGCGGCTTCGATCGTGTCGTCGCGTGGCTCGAGACGTACGGTGGAAGGCGCGCGGACGGTGGAGTCGAGGGGGGACGAGGTCCGTCGGCGAAGGACATGCACGTGGTCCCGCGGTGATTCGAATCGGGGCGAGGCTCGTTCAGCAGCCCTCGTCCGCGAGGATCGCGCGCCGCAGCATCCAGACTCGTTGGTCGCGCAGGCGGAACGGAGCGAACTCCCCGATTGCTCTCCGCCTGGGTAACCTGAGGGCATGGAATCGCTCGTGCGCTCGCACCGTGCCGGTGGCGACCTCGGTCCCGAGATCATCGGCCTCCTCGCCGAGACCGTGCACGAGCACCTCACATGATCCACGCCCTCCTCGAGTTCATCGGCAACAGCGTCCGCGTGGGATCGAAGCCAGGGAGTGGACGGAACGAGTGGACGTTCGTGCTCCTCGTCGTCGTGGTCGGCTTGGCGCTGGGTGTCGCGCTGTACGCCGTCGCCAGTTGACGCCCGTCAGCAAGGACAGACACCGGTTGGAACAGGTACGGTCCGCCGAGGAGACCGAGCCACAGCCAGAGCCACCACTCCATGCCCAAAACACTACACACCCGGCCTTTCGAGAGGAGATCGCCGGCGTGATTCCGCCCTCGAGACCCGGTGCCTGCGCCGCTCGCGTGGATATGAACATCAACGGGACGTACGATCTCCAATGGCCCTGCCGAGGACCACGAGCCGTATTGGGCGGACGACACGGGGATGGAGCATGACCATGCGTGTGTGGGCGTATCGTATCGGTGTGCTGTTGGCGGGGCTCATGGCTTTGCTCGGCGTCTATTGGCTGAGCACATCGAAGTCGGGAACGCAGCCGAACTCGATCGAGCCCGCGCATTCCGCGAGTCTGAATCCGCAAGGCGCTCTCGATGTCGAGCCGATGACTCCGACGATGACGCGCGAGAGCGCGGAATCCGCCAGCGCCTCAGGAATAGAACTGCAGTCGATCCTCCCCACGACGGCAAACGCGCCAGAGCCGCCCACAACCCCCGTCGCCTCGTACGTTGCGCCTCCGTTCGACAACAAGTACAAGGCTCGATCACTCCGCAGCGCCATCACTCGATACGAATCGGGCACGGCACAGTTGAAGGATGCCTACCACGTGATGATGCTCTCCGAGTGTTTGATTCAGGACTCGATTGGCATTGCCTTGCCGCCGGAAGGAAGCCCGGAATGGAGAAAGCGCAATGACATCGAGATCGGGTTCTGGGGGAAGCGCTACTATTTCCCGAGAGCCGACAATCCAGAGTTCTCGAAGGTCACCGACTTGATGTTCGGCGGCAGTGCCAACCGCGCGTTGGCGGGATCCGGCGCGGACGCTCCTCTGTCCGAGCACGAGAGACGCTTCATCGCTGACCGAATCGCTCGTGCGGCACAGACTCTGGGTAGCGATTACGTTCAAGAGGAAGAGAAGCACTAGGGGACAGGTCTCGACGCCGTCCCGATCCTTCGGCTGTCGGCTGTCGTTTGGGCGTCACGCGTCCAATTCCTCACCAGCGTGTCGATCGGGCGCGACGAGCGGCGCCGGATTGAGGGCCGGGACGCACGCCCTCGGATGGGTTCTTCCGTTCCGCTGGCGGAGCGCGTCCGCGAACACCGCCCGGTTTCGCTTCGGTCTCGGTCCGCGATCGAGCCGTGGGTTCCTTCCCACGCTAGACTCGTCCCATGGGGCTCCTGACCTTCAGCATCAACGTCACTCTGGATGGCTGCATCGATCACCGCGAGGGGATCGCCGACGACGAGACCCACGCGTTCTTCACGCGGCTGATGGACGAGGCGGGAGCCATGCTGTGGGGCCGCATCACCTACGAAATGATGGAGAGCTTCTGGCCAGCGGTCGCTCGTGGGGAGGTGCAGGTGCCGCCGGCGATGCGCGAGTGGGCGGTCAGGCTCGAGGCCAAAGCGAAGTACGTCGTGTCGTCGACGCGCAGGGAATTCCCGTGGACCAACAGCCACGCCGTGTCCGGCAACCTGCGAACGAGCGTGCAGCAGCTCAAGGACGCGACTCCGGCCGGCGTGCTTCTCGGTAGCGGCGCGCTGGCGATCGAACTCGACCGCTTGGGACTGATCGACGAGTACAAGCTCCTCGTCCACCCGAGGATCGCCGGTCACGGCCCGACCCTGTACCAGGGCGGGCTCCCCTGCACGCGACGGCTCGAGTTGGTTTCCGCGAGGCCGCTCGGCAACGGCGCCGTGGCGTTGCACTACCGACGCGCATCGGAGAGTCGCGTCGACGCCCAGACGTAGTCGGATTCTGGACACGCCCCGCAGGCGCGGAATGCCCGTCGAACCGCCGCCTCGTCTTCACGAGATCGAACGCCCGGCCTTGTCGGCGTACCGCGTGCTTCGGAACGCACCTCGATATCACGGTGGCGCCGAGCCTCGGGTCTCCCACGGCCGCGACGCGTCAGGGGCGCGCTTGGAACGCCGAGTCCAGATGAGGTTCCCGTTCCCGCGCAACTTGCGCGGTGGATCTGGGTGCGGTGGTCGAGCTTCGCACTTCCTTCGTCGCCGCTTTGCCTTGTCGGCGTTACGATCGCGAGCCTTCGCAGCGAGCACCGCTGCGTCGTCCGTTTCCCGGAGGTCATGATGAATCTCTCGCTCGCGCCTCGCGTCGTTTCGGCCACCCTCGCGTTCCTTGCCGTCCACACCGTGGCACTCGCGCAGCAGGAGGCCTACGTCAAGGCGTCGAACACGGATGCGGGTGACGGATTCGCCACGAGTGTCTCGGTGTTCGGGGACACGCTCGTGGTCGGCGCGCCAGGAGAGGCGAGTAGCGCAACGGGCGTGAACGGAGATCAGAGCGACGACAGCCTCGCGGCCCCGGGCGCTGCCTACGTGTACGTGCGCAACGGAACGACGTGGACGCAACAGGCGTATCTCAAGGCGTCGAACACAGGAGCGGGCGACGAGTTCGGGTCGGCCGTCGCGATATGGGGCGACACCCTGGTCGTCGGCGCGGAGAACGAAGACCTCTCCGGCGCGGTGTACGTGTTCGTCCGGAGCGGAACGACATGGTCCCAACAGGCCTATCTGAAGGCCTCGAACCCCGGCGTTTCGGACCAGTTCGGCGGCGCGGTCGCTCTGTACGGTGACACCCTCGTCGTCGGATCCGCCGCGGAGGACTCCAGTTCGACCGGAGTGGGGGGCAACGAGTCACTCGAGAACGCCTCGAACGCGGGTGCAGCGTACGTGTTCGTGCGCAGCGGCACCGCGTGGTCGCAGCAGGCGTACCTCAAGGCTTCCAACTCGGAAGCCAACGACGGATTCGGCGGTTCGGTGACGGTCTTCGGTAACACGATCGTCGTCGGCGCGGTCGGTGAATCGAGCGACGCCACGGGCATCGACGGCAATCAAGCGTCGAACTCGGCCTCCAACGCGGGCGCGGCGTACGTCTTCACGCGCAGTGGTTCGACTTGGAGTCAGCAAGCCTACGTCAAAGCCTCCAACACCGGCTCGCCCGATGCCTTCGGCAAGTGCGTCGCCCTGTTCGGCGACACGCTCGCGGTCGGGGCCCACCGGGAGGCGAGCCAAGCGACGGGCGTGAACGGGAACCAAGCGAGCAACTCCATGTTCGGATCGGGCGCGGTCTACGTGTTCACGCGAACGGGTTCGGCGTGGACGCAGGAGGCGTACCTCAAGGCGTCCAACACGGGCGGCAACGACTCGTTCGGCACGTTCGTCGGCATCTCCGGCAGCCTGTTGGTGGTCGGTGCGCGGCTCGAAGACAGCAATGCCACCGGCGTGAACGGCGACGGAACGAACAACGGCGCACCCGATGCGGGTGCGGCGTACGTGTTCGCGCACACGGGAGGCGGATGGAGTCCGACGGCGTATCTCAAGGCCTCGAACTGCGAAGCGGGCGACGACTTTGGATCGTGCGTGACGGTTGCCGGGGACACGGTCGTGGTCGGAGCCGCCTTCGAGGACAGCAGCACGATCGGCATCAATCAGAACCAATCGGACAACAACAATCTGCACGCCGGCGCGGCGTATGCGTTCCGCATCGAGGTTCCGCCGACCGACTTCTGCTTCGGAGACGGATCCGGCACGGCTTGCCCGTGCGGCAACAACGGCGCGTCGGGCCGGGGCTGCGCGAATTCCATCGACTCGACGGGCGCGAACTTGGCCTGGTCGGGGATCGCGAGCCTCGCGTCCGACACCGTGTCGCTGGCGGGCTCCGGAGTGCCGAACGGTCCCGGTTTGTACTTCCAAGGGACCACGCAACTCGGCGGCGGTGCGGGCATCGTGTTCGGTGACGGCTTGCGCTGCGTGGGCGGCTCGGTCATTCGACTGGGCGTCGTCTTGGCATCGAGCAACGCGTCCAGCTACCCGACGCCCGTCGCCCCGAACAACGTGCCCGTCTCGGTGAAGGGGGCCTGCGCGGCCGGCAACATCCGGACGTACCAACTCTGGTATCGCGACTCGGCGTCGTTCTGCAGTCCGTCGGTCTTCAACCTGACCAACGCCCTGAGCTTGACGTGGGCTCCTTGATCGCCGAACCCGCACGGTTCGGAGTTCCCGACGCGCGTGCATGACAACCGGAATCCGGGCGGGGCGCGCACTCGCTCGGTCGGGCAGCATTCCGTCGCGACCACGGACGCCTCGCGATCGTGATCGCGGTGCCGAGGTGATCGAGGGGGCTTCGGGACGTCTCCACCGCTCGGGGCGACACCACGTGCGCTCCCTCCGTGCTCCAGGCGCGGACGGCTGACGGACGCGACCGATGGTCCCGGCGTTTCGCTCGCGGTCGGATCGCTCGAACGAGGTGACGCGAGCTCGGTGCGGGGGATGCCCGTCCAGTTCTGCACCGGAGCATGCGTGCGGCCAAGTTCGCGGTGCGAGCATCTTGCGGCACGCGATTGGCCCACGGCGTCGGCGCCGCGGCTGGGCGCTGCCTTCTCCTTGCCCCGAGACGGGCTCGCGTCGCGGAATGGCGCGAGGCGGTGGGAAACTCAGGGTCTCACGTCGAGTGCCGGATGCGCGCTGCGAGATCCCCCGAGGGCGCGTGTGACTTGAACGCGAACCGACGATCGAACGGTATGTGCGTCTTGTATGCGCCCGGGAACGTTCCGAAGGTGTCGGCGTTCGTCCCCATCGCACGCGCCGATCGGGAGTCGAACGCCGTGATCGTCAGCGTGGAGCCCGAGGAAGAGCCGCGTGTGCGCGATCTGATCGCCCGGCTCGACGTGCCTCGCTAGGTACGTCGCGCCCGCCCCCTTGGCCGGGGAGTCGGACATGCCGAGATTCGGTGAGCGGAGTTGGATGCCGCGTGGACGCGCCGCTACTTGAGGTCCTGCGATCTTCCGGACCGGATCGGAAGGACTGCAATGGGCTTCTCACCCTGCACCGCACGCACGACGAGAACATCGCCATCGACGCTCCACGCGATATCACCGTCACGTTCCCACCCATCGTGACGGGCGCAGGAGACGGTTGCGACGGTGGGGTTGCGCGACACGGATTGGCCCTCGCCAGCGCTGGCGCTGCGCCTGTGCTTCGTTGCCCGCGACGGACGTTACCCGGCGCTCTGGGGCAGCCGCCCGCGCCACCATGCGTACAGAGATCGTCTCGCCCCGCGAGAGAGACCGCGCCTCAGGTCGTGGGCTCCGAACGATCGACGTTGGTCTCCTCACGCCGTCGTCGTTCGATTTCCCGGTCGAGGTCCGACTCTCGACCGTACGACATCACCTCCCGACCACACTTCGAGCATCGGAACACCAGGCCGCGACAGGTCTGGATCTTGGTCCTGATCGCCTCGATCTCGCCTGGCAAACGAAACTCGTGGGGGCAGTCGGTCATGCGAGGTGCGCCGAGTACAGCGACGAGGGCGAGTGTACCTGCGAAGGGCAAGGACGCCACCGTCGCGGCGAGGGTCGAGGAGGGGACGATGACGCTCGCACGACCCTCGGCGCGTTCGTGGCGACTCAAGGGTGACCCATGACCTCACCAACGGGGTTCCGAGAACCTGTCTGCCGTGATGGTTCGCTGATCCTCTCGACACTCGGATTCCTGTTGCATGAGCGCGCGGCGCAGATTCGTGACATGGGCGAGACCGAGCCGCACGTGACGTGTTCGATACGGCATGGACCCGTCCACAAGCAGCCGACACGTTCGGCACCGCGACTCCCTCTTCATCGCGCTCGGGTGGGCCGGTGCATTCGCGATCGTCGGGGCGGGCGGGCAAGCTCACGTCGTCGCAGGATTCGTCGTCTTGCTCGGGTGCTGCTTCGTGGCGACCGTGGCTGTCCTTGGAATCGTCCTGCGCGCGGATGTTCGACACGCCTCTCGTGCCGCCCTGAGGCGGTCTGGAATAGTCGCGCTGGCTTCCGTGTCCTCCGTCCTGCTCGGTGTGGCGATCCGAGCCTGGCTCGGTCCGATCGAGTTGGCGTGGTGCGAACGACAAGTCAGCGCCATCGAGGCGTACCGATCGATGCACGGCGAGTACCCTGCGGATCTCGACGACGTGCCGGACCTCGAACCGTCACCGTGGCTCCTCCGGCCGGCGTACCAGCGGCTTCCACGCGAACTCGACAAGTACACGTTCTGCGTCTCAGCGGCGCCACTGTGCGAGCGGTGGTGGTCATCACGGAACCACACCTGGTTGACCGACTAGAAGCTCACAGGTCGAGCCACCCCGCGGACCTGACCCGGCGGGCGTGGACGCGTGACCGCGCCCCGCGCGTCGGGTAGCGTCGAGGTATGAAGGCGCTCGCACTCGTCTCCAGCTGCCTGGGACTGCTGGCTCTGGGCGCGTGTGCGCGACCCGCCAGCCCGACACTCGACCCTCGACACGCCATCGCTGCGCGCGCGCAGTTGGATCCTTCGACGAGCGGTCTCGTGTTGTTGGCCGTGGACGATGCCGACGGTGACGGCTGGGACGACGTCGCGTGCGGGATGCCGTTCGTGTCGCACGGTAGCTCACGTGAATCCGGTGCGTTCGCGCTCCTCGCGTCCGACGGGAGCATCGCCGGACCGATCGAGCACGGCGGCGATGGCGAGACGCTCGGCTACTTCCTGGCGCGCGACTTCGATCGGGATGGCGATGGTGTGGACGACGTGATCGTGACGTCTCCTGCGTTGGGAGAGCGGGCCAGGAGCGGCGGCTCGATCTTGGCCTACAGCCCGAAGGCTCGTCGCTTCGTGTCTCGTTGCGACGCTCCGGCGGGGCTCGCGACCTTGGGTCTCGGCGTCGCGGCGATCGAGGATCGCGATGGGGACTTGCTCGCGGACTACGCGGTCATCGGCTCGGCGCGTGCCGACTGGCGGACGGAGATGGGCATGCTCCGGATCTTCTCATCGAGCTCGGGGCGAGAGCTGGAGAGCGTCCCCCTCGATGAACTCGGCGGCGCCGAGCGGCGATTCGCTGCCGATCAGATTCTGCGTGTGAGCTCCGCAGAACTCGCTCGACCGAGGCCAGGGCCGGCGAGCGCGGCAGGACCGTCCGCGCCCAGCACGCACGGTGACGTCCTGGCGCTCGCTGCGACGTCGTCCGACCGCCTCGTCTTCGTCGAGTTGTGTTCGGGCGCGCCCATCGTCCTCGCCAGCCACGTCGGTCCAGGGTTTTCGGGCTTCGGTGAGTCGCTGGCCCCCCTCGATCCCCGCGTGGCCAGCTCGTTCCGCGCGTCGACATGGATCGTCGCGAGCCGAGGCCGAAACGTGGAACTTCTCACCTGGACTCCGGGCGATGCTCACCTGCGGTCGCTGTGGGTGGGGGATCACGCTCAGCAACTTGGCGCATCGATCGCTTCGTGCCCGGATCTCGACGGCGACGGAGTACGCGACGTGCTGGTCGGTGCGCCCGGGCCCGCTGAGCGAGGGAGCTTCTACGGCATCGAACTCAAGCGCACGCACACCCGGCGAGAATCGTCGGGCTACTTGCTCGCGGTGTCGAGCGGTTCGGGGCAGCCCATTCGACGACTCCAGGGCGAGGACCCTTGGTTCGGCAGAGCTGTCGCCGTGTTCGAGAATCGGGAGCAGCCCGAACGCTCCCGCGTCGCCGTCGGAGCCGGCAGGCCGGAGTCCCCGGTCGTGTACGTCTTCGAACTCACCACGGGCGTGCAGGTGGCCCGCGTGCAGCTCCCGAAGTCCAGCAGGTGAGCCGCGAATGGGACGCACTT
>Ga0075163_10002673_pt1 | contig 23920 bp, 36 predicted proteins | sample JI1023141ADNA_FD_71478 | JGI IMG/M metagenome (GOLD analysis project Ga0075163, IMG submission 71478) | Wastewater effluent complex algal communities from Wisconsin, to seasonally profile nutrient transformation and Carbon sequestration -... | ecosystem: Engineered > WWTP > Effluent > Algae... | reverse complement strand
ACGATGGGCAGATCGTTTACATACAGCTGTAGAACCTGTCCAAGATCTGTTCTGGGAGGAAAGTACCTGTTTACAACGGAGCGGGCATGTATGCCAAGCGGAAGCTGTAGTTGATCGAAATAGACGTTGGTTTCTCTGGCGTAACGTCGCATTTCCGTAAGTTTAGCCGGCCCTATAGTTTCACCGTTGAACACTAAAGTCACGCGAATATGTGCGCCCAGATAAAGCCCAGAAGGAAATCTAAGCCCCATCTTGCAGCCAGAGAACGCACCAAAAGACGTTCTGGCTATGAGCCTGACTAGCGTTTTATCCATTCGGTGCGCCCTCGTATTCCAACCACGTACCGGATATTCGCAAGTGCTTATAGGCGACATCCGCTACGTTCTTGGCGTCGAAGTTACAGGTAAAATTGCGAAGTGCCTTGAATACCGCGATCGTGTTACCGTCCACAATGACCCTAAGGCATTGTGGCTTCCATGCAGCGATTGCTGTTTCCCAGACCCATGTCGGCATACACACCGCACGGGCCTGTACCCGCAAATTGTGTAGCACGTCAAACATATCGTAAATTAAGACGTTGGCGTCACCTGCGAACGTAACCGACAGTCCGTCTAGATCCACCTCGACCTCAGTCACATTGGGATCGCGGTTAACCAGGTGCCAGACAGAATAATACGGATCATATTCTAGTTTCGCATAGGATACGTCGTGCACGTGTTGAAGAAAACTTATACCCATCACGATCTCCTATTCCCGGTAGTCAAATTCCAGCCAAGTACCAAACACCCGCAGGGATTTGTAGCCAAAGTCTGTTATGTTTCGCGGGCCGAAGTTACACGCAAATGGCCGGACTTCGTCGAATGTAGCAATCACACGCCCACGTACGAGAACCCTAACGAATCGTGGCCTCCACGCGCCCATTGGTGTCGCCAAAGCCCACGGCGGCATGTACGCAGCACGTCCCTGCACTCGAAAATTGTGGGCAGTATCGAACGTCTCGTCGAACATGTCGTGAATACTGAGGTGAATATCGCCTGTAAACGTGATCGGCAGGCCGTCGAGATCTACTGTTACGGCGCTTGGCTTATTGGTTAGATCTGCAAATCGCCAAAAGCGATAGTCTGCGATGTATGCCAACGTCCCGTAGGATGCGGTTCGCATGTACTGCGTAAAATCCAAACCCTTCATAGTTCTCCTATTCGCTGTAGTCGTATTCCAGCCAAATACCCTTGGTATGCAAATACATGTAGTCACTGCCACGTAAACTCTTTGCGTTTAGGTTTGTACTGGAACCCGGAGGAAGGCCATAGAGCCCCAAGTCAAACGTGACTAGCGGTAGATCATCTACAAGGATCTGGGCATACCGCGGCAACCACGCGTCTATGTCTGTTGACTCGACCCACGCCGGCATTGCGGCCACCAGGCCCTGTATCCACAAGCTATGTCTATCCAGGGAATCGCGAGAAACGTAGAAGTATGCTTTATGCGTGAAAGAGAACAAGAGTCCGTCCAAGTCTAGTTTAATCTCAGTTTCATTCTCTCTAAACTTTCGCGTTACCCACATCGCGGCGTACCGGCCAAGATCCAACGAACCGTATGACGTTTTGTTAATCATCTTGATTAAGCTTGCACTTACCATGGTGTCCTCAGTGTTCTAATCAGATAGTTCACACCACCTACCCATCATAGACAAACGATAGCCAACACCTCGCCCGTTCGTTTCCTGGTTCAAATACGGCCCAGGAATATGTTCCCGATAGTCGATTTCGTAATTGAAAATTACACAAGCATCCGTCAACACTCGCATGTTAGCGACCATTCGGCTGGCTCTAAATGTGTTGCACGTTTCGCCCTCTGGCAATGTTATCTCAGTTGCTGTTAGCGTTAGCCAGCAGACGCGGTAGTCATCGCTGACACTCAACATAATGCACGGAGACCTGGAAAGGATGATGATGTACCCGTCCAGGTCTAGCGTAAGCACCTCAAGCGGCGTTCGCGCTAGTGTCCAGATACGAGGATCGTACGTGTTGGGATGCATAAGCCCGTAAGACGATTTCGCTAGTTCTCGTAATGACGGCACGCCCATTGTTTAGCCCTCCAGCCAATCTCCGGCGATGTACATAAAGATTCTGCCGCCCGTAGAATACGCAGCTACGGGCGGTCTATGTGTGACAATTCGCAAACCGTACAAAGTCGGACAAAGCGTAACAATCGTTTTGTCCTCCAGCTTTAGCCTAACCGTCGTGTGTGCCCAGTTTTGCTGTCGCAACGTACCTGCAGTTTCGCCTGGCGGTAATTCCAAACGATCTCCGTGTAGTCGCAGTGCCATCATCCTAGGGTCCGCTGTGTTCGTAGCGTCGAGTTTGACCCAAACCTCGCCCGTGAGTTTAAGGACGAGCCCGTCTATGTCTACAAGCAGCGAGTCAAAGCAGTCTTGTGTCCAGAAATAATTGCTATCTTGCGAAATCACACCATACGACGTCTTTTCATAAAGTTCTGTGTTTTGCATTTAAACCTGCCCTTCCAACCACAGGCCGCGGGCCTCAAAAGTAAACCGCTCATCACCGGGCAGACCGTAAATACTGCGTAAGCTTAGGCGAGAATTGTCACACAACAACGTGCACAATTGGCGATCGGCAAAAAATACCTGCAGTGTCGTTTTCGCCGCATTCATGGCTGCTATCGTCTTTACCGTCTCACCGGGCGGTAGAATAAAACCATCGGCCCAAACATTTACACGCATGGGTTCTGTGCCAGCGTCTATTGCGTCTATTGCGTCTTGTGCCGTCAAAGCCACCCAGCAACAACCCGAGAAAACAATGTATAAACCATCGATACACACAGTCACTGGTTCAATAAATCCTAGAGTCTGGAGCCTGTCGCTGCGGCCCACGAAAAACCTACCGTACGACGTCTTTTCGTAGAGTTTGAGTTTCAGGGACATACGCCCTCCTTCAATTTGGAATACTCGTCCTTTGCCGCAAACTCTTTATTCATTAAGTCGTCCACGGGTAGTGATCCCCATATTCAAGCCAGCGAAAACTTAGACCGAAAAAACCAATTCGAAAGCCTGTGGCGGGCTCCAAACGCCAAACCGCGACATACGGACTCATCACAGGCACGTACTTACTCAGTTTCACGGTCATAGTGCTGACCAACCGATCTTCGATGTATAGCTGCACTGTTGGCTGTGTCAGCAGCAGCCGAGAAAACGTTTCTACGGTTTCTCCGGGCGACAGAGCAAAGGATTTGCAAGTTGCAATTACTTCAGGCCGAAATACCGGATTCGTCGATGAATACGTTCGCCTAAACAGAACTGTTCCGCCGCCGAAACACCGTATCTGCGTCCCATCCAAATCGAAAACCACAGTCTGTTGCGACGGCACGGTGATATCGAAGCCGCGGGCAGCACTGGGCTCCGAAGAGAAGTATTCGTAAGACGTCTTGTGTATGTTGCGAATGCTAAGATCTCTTAGCGTTGGGTTCGGCATCAAGAAACTCCTGTAGTTCTAACCACGTACACGGAATTTGTAGGACGTACCGACTGGGAGGTGGTTTAAATATCCGAGGGACACCATCTGTCAGCCGTAACGCGGCAATGAGCAGGCCATCAACCACGACGCGAACTACACAATTGGTCACCATTTGTGTGCGAAATAATCGCAGCGGCCCGGTCGTTGCAGGTAACAGAGATCCACACGACAAACGAAAATCGACCGTGAAACGGGATACAGGTTCAGACCTGCCCAGATATTCTCCAATAGTGTGCGGTAGACTCATAAAGATGTCGTCGCAGCACAATAAGGCCATGCCGTCAAAATCAAGAATGACGCGCGTCAATCGTTCTCGATTTACAACTAATCCGGCTACTCTGGCCCTCCGCAATACGCCGTACGAAGTCGCATGCAAGTATTCGTCAAATTTCTGTTGAAGGTCTTCGTTCATATGCGCACCTATCCGCTGGCACCGTAACTCGCGATATATCGAGAAACTCGTAATCTGCCACAAGCGGTTTTGGGGTCAAGTATTCTAACCACGTAAAAGGCAGGTTTATCGTTATACCTGAACGACAATCGGGCTCCCGGGCATCCGCGTAAACCCAAACACTAGGCACAGAGCCTCGCACACGGCCCGCGTAATCTACATACGTTTGCGTTAGAAGTGTGGCGATCGGAGCTTCTCCTACGTACACGCAAATCGTTGGAGTTGTACGCAGCAAAGCGCTAATCGTGTCGTGGTTCTCGCCAAGGGGCCACTGTACGGCTCTTGCTGAGAAGCGTTGACGTTTCGTAGCAATTTGCACGTCGGTCCTTCCGACCAACCGCAGTCTCACGCCATCGATGTCTAGCGAGACGTCCGACACGCCAGTTTTAGCTAAGAACGGGACGTAGCCGCCCGCTGAATCGAATCCAAAAGATGTTGCGTGGTAGTATAAATAGTCCTTAAAGTTTTCCACGGTTTACCTCCTATTCAGACCCAGAGCGTCAAACTCTAACCAAGAGCACGCAACTTGGAACGAAATGCTTTCGCGGCCTTGTACACATATACAGCTTCGATGTGCCTCATGACCTTCGCACGTAATCGTAGCAATGGGCTTATCGCTGATTAGTATCCGAATATGTGGGCTTGTGCGCCTAAGCAAAGCAAAAGCTTCGTCTACTTTATCCTCATGAATTTCTAAGTTCTTTAGTGAGACACCAAGACTCGCCACGTACTTGAATAGCCGATTGCCGAACCATTCTCGCATTTCGATGCTGATTCGGCTCGTTTCGTTACCACGTAGTTGTATGCCGGCGATTTCCACAGTAACAGGGCAGAATATCTGCCACGGCGGATATGCAGCCTGCTCTTGGCCGTGGTAACTATGCACGAAGAAATGCAGACCGTTGAACTTTAACGTTCGTGAAATGTGCCCATAACTGGTTTTATGGATCTCCTGATTCACGTTTTCTTGGCTTATTACTTTTCTCATCTACGTATCCCCGGTCCTTCCAGCCACGTTCCGTAGCATTCTACGTATATGACGTCATAGTCCGGCTCGATCGTTATGAAGTTTGGAAGCGGTAATATCGCAGCCGCTGGACAGAAAGTTGCCAATGTCCGCTCTTGCGAAATGACGCGAACGGTAACTCCGCTACGCAGCAGCGCCGTAAGCGTCTTGCGTGTCTCTCCGGGTGGAAGTAAATCCACAGGTGAATAAAGCCTAATAAGCAGCTTGTTAAATCCAAGCTCATGGTTACGCACGATACACCAGTCGTCGGAACCGAGCTGCCCGACGAGACACACACCATCAATATCTATTGTGAGATATGGGTACCGCTTTTGGCTGAAATCGTAAAAACCACAATATGTGTCTTCCTTCGGGCAATGCGCCCCGTAGGAAGTTTTAATGAAGTCGTCATTCTGCTGCATACGAACTCCATGACGTATCTGCCTCTAAACAAATACCAAAGATCCGGACAAAAACATGATTAAAGTAGATTGGCAGTACAGGTACACGACCTTCGTCGTTGTAAAGGTCGACGTAATCTTGCGGAAGCATCGTCAGTATCGGCAAGTCGTCGATCAGCAGTCGCACGGCCACGGAGTCGTGCAACGTGGCCCTTTCCAGTGTTGCTTCAGTTTCATTTGTCGGAAACCGTATGTTGGGCGAGTATACGTCAAGCCACGCACCATCATGCAAATACGACACAGAGCACACAATTTGTTCAACCTTAAACAACCGCACTGAAGTACCGCCGATGTCCAAAACGACTTTTTGACTGCGTTTGGGTACACATCTCAACCTTGGCGTGAATCGATCCATGTATCGATGCACCCGCCCAAATGTTGCTGCCGCGATCGTTTCAAGCTTAAGCTCCTCGTACGTTAACTCTTCCTCAGGCACGCCAAAAACCCTCCATAGCAGAATTATGTTCTAACCAATCCCACGCTCCCAAATAGATACGGTCGTAACCTTGCAACGTGTGCGTTAGACCTATACGAAGAGGGCGTGGAGCAAGTTCCGCGGAAGGAAACGCTGCATGCGCAACCACCGGCGGGACACACAGAGTAGCTGCGACTAGCCCGTCAGCAATTACGCGTGTAGCCTCTGTGCGAGATGTCATATCCGTCCGCGGGAATACGTCGCAGATAAACGATCGTGTTGATCCGGTCAGGGCCGTCACCTGTGTTGTTCCGTGCGGGCCAGCGTACGGAGCGAACAGGAGTAAATGGGCGTCAGGTATATGCACGGTACCGTAGGGAAATTCAAAACGCACCGCACGGTCCTTGCGTTCTTTTCCGATGCGGGACACGTACATGTACGGCGGAGAAGCCTGTACAGCGGCTTCTACCCCGTCGGGCAGTAGCACGCCTTGTAAGGCTTGTGCCGTCGTACTCGATACATGTGTGAGTTTTCCGTAAGACATCACAGTTATCGTTTCCGCGAACTTTTCTCTTCTTTGCAAGTAATTTTCCTCCATTAATGTCAACGCTCCGCTACGAGTAAACGTTTATCTTCCTGCCATAAACCGCACATTCGAAAAACAGAGTAACGCTTTGCTAGCTTTTTGGTTTTATAGTGCCGCTCCAACACAGGTGCGTAGCGATAAGCATATGCAGGAGATACTGTCACGATCGGCACGCCGTCTACGAGGACACGGACACAGATATCGTCAGCAGCCTTCGCCCTTCGTAGGTACTGCTCAAAGGGCGTCAAATGTTTGAAACGTTCCGCGGATACTTCCAACAAGTGATACTCTCGCCCAAAACGATCTTGAGCCTGGTTCGGGTAAAGCACTAGGGTCCGCGGATTCTCGCACAAGATTTTGGAACTCTCCACTACTATCAGCATCTCGTGTTTAAACTCTCCTGGTGCTGATGTCAGCGTAGACATGTGTACTATGTCGCTCCGCTTACCGGGAGCAAGCCAGCCGTAAGACACCTTCTGTCTGTAAGTCATAGTTCTCCTCAATCTAAAAAGTGGTTTTTAGATTTGAAATAAGAGTAATACTCTAACCACCTGCCTGTTACTGCAATAAAACGAGTTTCGCATGTTAACGACCAACCCTGCGTGAGCGTTAGAATCGGTAGATCGTTAACCTGCACTTGGAACTCATCGAACGTCGGTTCACGGCCCGGGTAAGGCCTTAGCGTTGGCTCAAGAAGCACCAGAGCGAAAGTTTGCAATTCCACCGCGTCGTCTTCCCGCGTATGTCGCAGTCTAACTTCCACCGACGTTGGAATCACATCTACACGCGATCCGGTGTCTATGTCCAATAGCTGCACACGGTCAGTTGCCTGCACCGGGGCCAGGCAAAAAGACAGGTCCGGAGCCAACGGGTCCGACGGATTCGGAACCGGATAACGCAACCGCAGATAATCATAAGACACCTTCTTCACGTAACATGTCTTATGCGACGACCACGCCATTGCTGTCTCCTTTACGCGTAAGCCCGTTGGTACGTATGAAATACTTCCGGTCGCAAAGTGCAGCCATGTCTGCGAACTCTTCCCAGATTCCGACAAAACTAATAGTACGCGCGGCCTTGGGCTTGTAACTGAGAACATACGACTGGACCGAACAATCCGTCATCGTAATTATGGGCAGGTCCTCCACGCAAACAACCAGGTCCGTAGTGCCGTAACCTCCGCGGAGCCACAGTGGTGTTTCCACGGGGAAACTCAACCTAATCGTCAAGGACGCTGACAGCGGGTACATGCAGTGCTCCATAACGGATCTTGAAGGCACGAAAGGCACTGAAATGGTTAACCCGATAGGGTCCGTGACGCTGACGACGCCGAAAGTCGTACGTAGCGAAATACACGCGGGTAAATCGTCGAGAACGAAACGGTATTCCGTCACGCGGTTATCCCGCCCGTTGCCCCAAAACGCATAGGTGTTACCGTTCTTTGACTCGTGGCGTAAACGATCGTACGCTGATCTCATGACGTACTCAAACTGCGAGTCATACATTCTTCATTACCTCGCTTACGGTCTCACTAGGAAGCCGAAGTCCTTCCGCAACTTTGTCCATGAACTTATGGAAAAAATCTGTGCGACACTGCATCGCAAACGCATCAGCCTGCTCTTCCCAAATACCATACGCGTGCAGCCTGAGGTTGAAGAAGCGGTCATTTAGCGGCGAAGCGGTTAGGGTACATATCGCACCAGTAAATGTGACAATAGGGGCATCGTCGGCGTATACGCGAACGCACGTACGGTTACCTTGCCAACAAGGTTTAATCACTTCGGGATCATTACGCATTTCTACAGGCAAAATGAAAATGGCGGATAACTCTGACCTATCAGGAGTCAGACAGTTATCTATGCGCAAGTGCAACGCTACTGCCGAAGCCGATGCTGTCGCAATAGATAGCGTGGCCGGTTCTTCTCTGCACCACTCATCGTTGACGACTACTTTGTACACGACAGGGGCTGGAACTCTCTCGCCTACGAGAAACCGTAATCTGTTCGCAGAGACCGCCACGCTCCTCGATATGAGTCCGTAGGATGACTCGCGAATATATTCAAGCTGTCTTGGTGTCACGACGTATCGCCTCCTTTTCTTTTGCTACAAAAGATTCCAGTTCTAACCATTTACCGTAAACCGTTATTCGCATGCTCGCGTCACTGTAGGCAAATACCGTCGCCATGCCTCCGAGCATAGTGAACACCTGCTTATCATCGACGTGGACATGTACCTCGGTCACAAAAGAAAGATCTGGAAAATATGAGCTACGAAGATTTCCTGTGAAGTGCGAACCTAAAACGCGACCAGTAGTTATCCTGTGCGGCAAGACTGAGCCCATCGCACTTAAACGGTATGACAGGTGCCCTGGGAGTACTCGCCCGTTCGAAGAATCTATGCGTATGGCACCTATCTGGCACGAAAGCTTAACCAGGTCCGTAGTTACGGTCACCTTGTGCCCTTGGTGTGTCGGACAATTAACTAAACCGAACGTGGCATTCCGCTCGTACCGAATATGCCCGTAAGACGTCTTTCGTATGTGCTGCAGTATCTTTGCTTTACTTATCTTCATGCCTATCCTTTCTCCCCTTCAAGTTCTAACCACCTACCCATCAAACGCAGGTCCGACACACACAAAGGGGTATTTGACCGCTGCGGATCTTGTGTAAGCACGCCGTAACTGACCACTCTTGCGTAAACGAATGTCGCTACGGGTAGGGAGTTGACACGAAGCTCTACAACAAGCTGACGATTTCTCATTTCAAATTCGAATGGATCTGTAAGCATGAGCCCGGTGATGTGTAAATACGCCGGCGGCACGTACACTTTGAGAGATGATCCAAGAGTCCATAGGGCTGTGGCTTCTAATCGCACAGAAGTAGGATCGTACACCCACCAGGTCCTCGCGTTTACTTCTAGTGTCACCTTGGATTCGCGAGGGCACTGTAACGTAAAGAAGTTCCCGGGGATGATTTGACGTATGAACCCAAATGACGTGTTACAAATGCTCATGTTGGTGCAGACTCTCCAGTTCTAGCCAACTACCGCACAAAACTAAATCGTACGTCTTAAGCGATCCGTACCTGGTGGCGTAAGCCCGCCATTGCGAGACCGCTAATGTCGCTACAGGGGCCTCGCGAATATACAAGCAGACGTCTCCTAGGTTCGTTCCTCGAAGGCTTTCTATGTGATTGTACGGGCCTTTTTTAGCATTTCTCGCCAAGGTATCCACGACGTGCCGTGTCCCGTGAAATCGACTCAAATACTCTCGTAGGGGTTTAGCCGCCACGCGAACTTGAAAGGAAAGCAAGTTGAATACGTCGAGCCACGTGGTTCTGCTGTGCATAGCCAAAGTCCAACTCGTCTCCAGAATAATTTCTACAACTAGGCCCGTTCCCACGTACAGTGGCAGTATCTCTCCGTCTATTTTCAACCTAAAATCTATAGGACGCGAGCCTCTGATTTGCGAAGTTCTAACGACTATTGTGCTCGTGATTATTGTTTCGTCGAAATCGGTGAAGTACCCGAAAGAGATCTTTTTTAAGTGCTGCTTTAGCTCGTCGCTACTCTTGTAACGCACACGCCACCTCCAGTCCAAAAAGAAAAGCCAGGGGGTTACCCTGGCTTTATGTGTTTCAAATTTTAGCTATCAGAGAGCCACCTACGTTACCGCGTACTCCATCAGATAGGCGTCCCGATCTGTATCGTCGTAGAAGTCGTGTAGAACGGCTACAGCTTTAAATCCCAGATGTTTGAAGAACAACTGAGCGTCTAAGTTCGTTTCACACAAAGGGAGATGAATTGAACGATACTTGGCCGGTTCCGTACCTAACATGGCCAGCTTTTTGAACAGCTTCTTCACCAAAGCCTCGCCAATGCCCTCTCTCCGGTGTTTAGGGCACACGGCCAGGTTGTTGAGCATCAACGACTCAGACTCCAAGGTATAGAGCATATAGCCCACTACCTTGGAGTCTAATTCGGCGACCATGCCAAAACATTTGGTTGTCCGCAGACACCCCACAAGTTCTTCTTCCGTCCATGGGAACTCGAAACTAGCCTTCTCGATTTTCATTACGGCGGGGATATCCTTGCGAAGCAGCCACCGTAGTCCAACCTTCGTTCCTGTTCCCGTTGCCATACTCGCCTCCGAGTTAGTTGCTCATTTCCTTCATCTTATCAACGGCTCCGTCTTTCATCTTAACAGAGAACTCTTGCCGTCCAGAGATCTTCTTGGTTTTGAAAGCGGACGTGTCGTTAGCTGCAGCTTTAACCAGACGTGCAGCCAAGATACCGCGTTGCTCGCCGTTCAGCTGCGGGTATGCCAGCTTAATTGCATGACTCAGCGGTTGCCCTGCAGATACACCCGCCTGCAAGCGACGAACGCTAGCAGCCTTCTCAAGCGGCATGTGGGCGACAACAGTATCCAAGTAGCTACAGAAACGGTCTGCAGCTTCCTTGCGGTACTCCGCTGCAGCAATCTTGATGATTGCCTGCCGTGCCACTTCGGTGATGCTATCACTGGAGCGGACTTCTTTCTTTTTCTTTTTGCTATTGTTACCGCTGTTACGGCTCGCCAAAGCGCCGACCCCCAAAGCACCAGCACCGATACCCCCAGCAGCCAGCAAAGCTTTCAAAGCAGGACTCATGCCGCCCTTAGCTACAGGACTAGTAGAAGAAGCTGGTGACGTTACTTTGGTTGGGCTTTCAGAACTGCCCCCGAAGTCACCGCCAGCCCCGTCGCCAAAAGATCCAGCACCCGAAGACAATCCGGCACCTGCTGCGTCCGTCGCACCCACAGACGGGTCGCTGCCCTTCGTTGCGGCACTGACACCAACCGCGCCTAAAGGCAGAGCCACTTGCGCGTTACGTCCAGCGCGTGAACCTCCAAGCGCGCCGCGAGCCATAAGACGGTCGAAACGGTTACCGGTCACTTCGGTGGAGTTTTGCGGGTTGAGCGCCAGTCTTCGCTCAATGTTCGGGTCGTTGAGCGTGGGAGACGACCGCCAAAAATACCCACCTTCGGGTGTGCCTGCTTTGCCTCGGGCTGCACCAAAAAGTCTGCCGAGCAGTCCTCCGCTTTCCGGCGGGATTTCAGGCGGTCTCACCCCTAGTTTGTTAGTACTACCTTGTAGTACTCCAGAGCTGTTCAGGTCCCCAGCAAGATTGCTTGCGTGTTCCTGTCCAGTACGCCCGGCTACATTCGCAATCTCCCCTGGTGTGCTTCCACCGCCCAACACACGGTCTTTCAACCCTTTTAACCCGCTACCAATTGCGTTGATGCCTCCCTTCAACGTCTGCATGCCCATAGCAGCTTCTTTCAGAAACTGCACATACTCTGCCGGATTGGCGTACGCAGCTTTCACGAAAGCGTGCGGGGACATTTGCACCAAACCGGCTAAGTGACACACAAGATCAGGAGAGATTTGCGTGTCACTTGCCAGCTTTTCCACCAAAGCGTTGTCGGCTGCGTTAACAGCCAACGAAGAAATAATCGCGTTCATACGGCCCTAACCCTCCTTGGTTCTCTCCCAAACGCAGTTTGGAAGGTCTGACGAATTCATTAATAGGCAATTTTGCAGTCCGTATTATTGCCTATATTCTGGTTACTTGCTAGACGTCCCAGCCACCGCGAGCGTCCCCCTTTGGCTTGGGTTTTAGCTCAGCTTGCGTCGCAGCCATTAGGCCGGGAGGAACGGGGGGACGAATGCACTGCTGGGCCAAACGCATGTAGGATTCAACAGGCTTTATGAGCTCTGGAGCCAACTTACCTGGTACTGGTTCTCCGCGAAGCATAAAGCGAATAATCCAACCCATAAAGACTTCGAAAGGATCGTTAGGATGTGTCGAAGTGTACGGGTATTTCTGGGCGTCTTTATACAGGTCGACCAGTCCTGACGCGACCATGGTATCCAGCAAGTGTCGCATGGTGTCCCGCAATGCCGTAAACAAGGTAGCATCATCAAACACCTTGTCGCCCCGCAGCATCTCCGGAATGATGGAACCTTGCGTTGTAGCGATCGTACCATCCGCGAACGTGAGATTACACACAACGTTTACGTGCTTTACCGGCGATTCCGGGAGTTCGCGGTTGGATAGGCTAATTGTCAACCACAAGAGGTGTGCTGCCTGGGGTGCGACCCCGGACAACACAAGATCCTGCACAAAGTTCCAAGTGTCTTCTGCGATACCGGCTTCTGCAGACAGAGCCCGAGAATCCAGCGAACTCCAATTGTCCCGCAGCCAGTCATAGAAACACTGCGGATCCACCAAGCAACGTCTACCGTCTGGCACGGAGTTCTTAACGCAGAACTCAGAGTGGAACAGTATCCGAAGAAGCTTTGCCGCATTTAGATCTCTGTCGCGATTTTCGTCGTCCATATTTCCTCACTTATAATCGAATGGATTCGTCCCGCATGTCAGCACGCTGGCTTGGTTGCGACAACCCACTGGTAATTTCCACGGCTGTCGACCTTTGCATTGTGCCACGAATTTCGATACCCGGGCAAACAGCTACCCGGGTATTGTCTGACAAACGGATGCCGTGGTTCTCGTCAATAAAGAATGATTCCACCACCCGGTTCTGCTTCAAAAAGTCTGCAGCCCATTTCGCAAAATGTGTCGCTGGTGCCTTTTTCTTAGCCATAGCTAGATCTGATACCACTCGCCCTTCTGCTTTTCGCAGATCCAATTCTTCCTGCAAGTACTCGCAGTACTGGTCCCACAAATACTGCATCAGATGGGGTAGCCCTCCGTTGGTGTAAGCCACCGAGTCAAAAAGGTCCCCACGACTTACGTTGAACACATGTTGCGATTGCATTGAAGTACTCCGTTACTCTGCGTCGAAAAAGAACATTTGGAAAAGTCTACCGGTCTCCTTGGTAGACCCGAAATACGCGGATGCCGCGTGTACCAATCTGGCGTCCCAAATCGCCAGACGATTATAACGATTGCCTATCACATCAACCACTTCCCACGCCGTGGGGTCCAGCAACTTGCCGTCGTAAAAAGCCTGAGCTGTCGTAAAAGAGTGCTCAGGGCCTAACTTGTTCTTCCGCAGGACTTCATCAACCGTACGCCCTCCCATTGCCTTAGACTGGTACAAAGTAGTACCAGCCTCTGGCGGAGCATTTGGGGTCAAATACAGTATGGCCGCGTGTGTGTTTAAGTCTGAGTGATAGACGATTTGATCCCCGCCCACACAGATCTGAAATACGCCATTCGTTGCGTGGGTGTGCCAGTCCGGGGAGATCTTTTTACCCAGCACAGTTTCTAACCGTTCGCGTAAGCCTGGCCAAATAAATTTACTTGCAGTTCGTTGCCCGCGAAAATATCGCTTATCTTCGTGGAATTGTTGTTTTAGGGCGAAGTCTCGAATCGCATCGGGATCCGCCATAAAGTTGTCAATTACTACAGACGTTACCTGCAGCTGTCGCAGTGGATTCAAGTTCACGAGGGACCTCCGGGTGCAAGCTTTTCCTTATCTCTCTGGCCACGTCACCCGCACCTTTAAGCACGACATCGTCGATGAGCTTGTTGACAGCCGCACACGTTTCACATTCCGTGGGGTTGTGCGACAGTTCGCAACTGGCTGTAGGCACTGTCACGATCAAAGGTACGCGTCCAGGTACCTTAACGACAGCTACCATAAACATGCTAGCGCAATCTGTTTCTTTTTTCCCTTCTGTGCCGAGCACCATGATAGGACCTCTAAACGGGTGTAAAGGGACGGTAGGTCATACCGTCCTGTACCGAACGCTACTCCACACGCAAGTGCTTCGCGATCGATGTAGAATCGTTGCGAATGCCTGCCTCTTTAGCCAATGCTTGCAGTTTCTCGCTTGGCCCGCTTAGTTCCGAAATCAAGGTATAGCACTGTAGCCCTTCTTCGCTCTCAGGATAGATTCCGCGGTGCACAACTACCCCAGTTTTGTCCTCGTAAGCGCTGCCTACAATACGATTCAGCATCGTGAACCCTGCTGCGAAGTATTCCTTTCCGAAGGAGTCCAATACGCTGGGACTCGCTACGAAGATACAGGCAGCTTTCTTGCCTGTGGTCAAATCCACCTTGGCCAGCACGCTATTTGCCAATTGTTCTTTGATCGCCTGGGAGACATCCGCAGGACCCGTGATGTTCTCTACGGCTAAATCTGCAGAACCCATCACGATAATACCGCCGTCAAGCAGCTGGGCAAATTCGGCACGATCGAATGTGACGTGGGGTGATTTGGTTACGGCGAGCTGATTGAACAAGTGCAAAAGCTGACTCACAAGCTCGTTGCTCTTAGGCAACAGTTGTGACATTGGGGGACTGTATAGAAGATCCACAGAATCGTTATCGATAACGATCAGTGGGCTCACTTTGGCCTCTACAAGTTCCTTGAACGCATTCACTGCGTTTCTGCATACTTGCTGCCCTTCGTCCACGCTTGGCAATGATACAATTGCTCCAACTCTCGCCGGCAAGCCTCGCGTTTCCATGTACTTACGGGCAAGTTGCACAAGCTGCAAACCAGCACCGCTGCCAGAACCGCCACCCAGACCGATACAGACAAGAGCACAGTCGAGCTTTGTTCCCCACGCACGCGTGAATAGATCCCACACGTCTTCGTCTCGTCCTCGCATGGCGTCCCGTGCAAGCTGCATATTTTTGGCAGCTCCGCCGATGTCCAGAGACAGTTTTGGCATTTCAGCCGCAAGCCCGGTGAAATCGCTGTCAGTCGTATTGAACGCAGCTACACGACGGTACCCGATATCCCAGAAACTCTGAGCAATTTTGCCGCCACCCTGCCCAGCGCCGACAAACGCAAAATGCATAGCCGTGTCGAATTCGAAATCGTCTTTGATTTCGACAGCTTTCACTGCAGCTGCTTTGTGGGCAGTAGGTGCTGCAGCCTTGGCTACGTTGCCTAAGGTCGGCTTGCGTGGAGGTGTCGGTGTGCTGGGTTTAGGTCGTGCGGGTACGCTGCTAATCTCCCCGCGAGCGGCCTTCATGGATTGGTCTAATTTTTCTTCGTTCGCCACGCCTATCTCCTTTGTTTGCGATACAACAGCCTTACGCCAGCTAAACCTACGGTTCGGATTGTTGTTCGTCATTGGTGTCCCGCCTTACTCCCCGGGTATACGGAGTACGCCCGTATCGTGTGGGAGCTACGTGTGCCGCAGGTTTGAGATCCGCAGATAAGGCCCGCCTGGCTTCCTCTGTTCCTGGCTTCACGCTTTGGGATCGCACAGTACGCTTCATAACCGCATCAGCAGCTTCTTTGCCGATCGCGGTTATGAAGGCCAGTTGCCACGTGTTCATGGTGACCTCCTTGTCAGAAGTCAGTGTAACCAGAATCAGAACTTTCAAAAAGTGGTTTTTAGATTACGCAACCAACACCCGGTCCCACACACGGTTAAACGCCGTACGTAATTCATCTGCCTTCCAGTCGTTATTGCGTAACTCCACGAGCTTGTCTGATGTTAAAAGGGTGTTACAGCAGACCGTGTGCCAGGCCGCAGATTGTGGTACAGCTACAGGGGCCTTCGTTCGCGTCTCTGCCACAGCACACGGAACAAGTACCCCGTTGTGTTCTGTAACGATTTCGTGAAAAGGGTTTATATCGTTGCAGATAACAGGCGTGCCGCACGCTAACGCGGTAGCTGCAGCTAAACCAAAACTTGACCGCACGCCTGGAAGCACTGCCCAGTCGTGCGTACTCAGCAAAGTACTCAAAGTATTGAAACTGCTCAAACGTACTACACTCAGTCTTTTGGCGGGTATCGTACGTTGTGTTAGCTGCAATAATTTCTTGTCACACTTGTTCCAGCTTTTAGTGTGAACCAAAGTCACATCCAACTTAGGCTGTCGCATCAGCAAGTAACTAAACATGGAAACGATAGACGCCCCGCAGTAGTCAACGGCACCAGCGTCACAGTAAATCAAAGCCCGTACCCGACCAGCGTCCACATCCTTGGTGCGACGCACCGCAAGTTTACCCGAATCCCATGTACACCATGTCACGATACTGTTGTGTTTTGGCTTGCCGTATCCAAGGTGTTTTTCGAGCGATTGTTTATGCGAACGAGAAGTACAGACGATTTGGTCAAACCGCATCATACGATCAGAACCGCCACGGTAGCTCTGATGCCACAACGGCACCAATACCTGCTTCACGCGTTTCTCGTTTGTACCGAACAGTGTAGCTTCATCCAGAAGCGTAGGGCTGTAGCCGAAGTGCACGATAGTGCTAGACGTATTCGCTGCTCGCAATACTGCATTGGTACGAGATCGCCACACGACTCGCTTATCCCACTTTGGGTGCACGCCTGTTCGCGGCGTACTGGTTGCGATGTACTTAAACGCCAATCCGCTCGCGAGCACATGCTCAGCCAAGCGGATTGCTGCAGCCGTTATTTCACTGTGATTGTACGGAGCCAAAACCGTAATCATTGCCCACGCTCCGTTTCCAGGCGTGACCAATCGCCACGTTTAAAGGCATCACCACGAGAAACAGCACGGTAGTGGTAAACGTAGGAAGCAATACAAGCGGCAAACTTCAACCCACGACGTTTCCAGCGTCGTTGCAGTTCAGATTCATTTAACGTCATGAGGGGTGTCGGATTCAGCTGACCTTTTGAATTGAATCGATTGGAAGGACAAAACGCGAGGGACCGGCTGTATTCGTTATCCACGAAAGTCTTCGTACTGGCAACCATGCAAAAACCGTTCAGCTCCGTTTCCACGAATACACCGGCGTGTTTCTCTATTAACTCCTCCTGCACGGCGTCCATGTTAGTCTCGTGTAACTGTGGACTGTATAGCTCGCTGTACTTGCCTACGTGCTGCATAACAACTGTACCGGGTGCGTTTGTAACGGGACCCACCAAGGAATAACCCGCCAACAATCCGGCGAAAATCTCCTGATCCCAGCCTTTAGCAAACACCACATCAGAATTTGTCACACAGCAGTAATCTGCGTGCTGTCGTGCCATCTGTACACCCAGATTCCAACTCCGCGTTAGCCCGCCATTCGTCGGATACCGCCACGTTATGATGGACGGATTACTGGGTAGTATCTGTTGCTTAAAACTCTCCCACGCCTTTACGTCCGGCGTAGCGTCGTCCACTACAAAGATTTTTGGATCGAACGTTGTCGTATTGTCCAAAGCAGAACGTACGGCCCGCTCTGCGTAAACAAAGTGACCGTACGTTGGGATTACAATAAGTAGACTTGGTTTCATAGGTACCTACATTCCTGGTGGTGGCCCTCCGGGAGGTGCTCCACCACTCTGCATTTGCCCCATTGCCGCATTGCCTGCTTGAGCCCTTGTATCCGACCGCATCTGATCCATGCGACTGCGAACCATTGCGTGTAACGCTTGGTTGAATTGCTTGAGCTTTCGCAATTCGCTTCGTTTGACTGAATCTGGCAAACCCATCAACTCTTGGGCCAAAGAATCCGCCACCTGCATCATGTCTTCTGGGGTTTGCGGAACGTTCGGCGACATCTGTGACAGGTACGCCGTAACAGGCCCAGGACTGCCCATGCCAGGAGGTCCACCTGCCGGAGGGGCTCCGCCGCCACCCTGAGGAGCTCCTCCGCCACCTTGTGCGTTTGGATCGCCCCCCTGCCCCTTCGCAATCTGTTGAGCAAACCCAGCCTGTTGCATTTCTTCTTGGGTCCGCGTCTGCAGCTCGGATTGGTATCTTGCCTCGTCTGCAAGGTTTCGTTGTTCCTTTTTCCAAACGTATCCAAGATCCCCAAGGACGGTGCCAGCCGACAGTTGTTGGCTCATCATGAGTTGAGCCGCCATCATTTGCTTTTCCAAGTTGTCGGCGATGGTAACGCGTTTAAGTTTAGCTGTCACGGTCTCCCAGGACATAATCTGAGAAACTTGACGCACGACCCAAGACAAGAAAGCATTGGCATCATGTACTAAGGGGTGCCAGGTGCTTTCAAATAAACGTAAGGCCACTGGAGCTGCTTGCATCTGCAAAGAACCGCCGAAAAGCTCTACAGGGGTACCCGTGTCGTTTAATAAAGTCTCTGTCGCTTGATCTAGTAAATCTCGCGGTGCTAGCTGATTTGCATCCGCACCAAACATTTGAAAATTGACCGGGAAGGGGAGTACCTGCATAGATGCAGGATCTCTACGCCGTCGCCGAATCATGCTCATTACTTGACCGCGGAAATCAGACCCGTTGTACATCTGCATCGGGTCCATCGCCATGCCGCCACCCGTGCGACCTTGAGCAGGCGCAGGAGTGATAATGCGGAATGGGATCACGTAATCAAGTGCGATCGCTTCGTTGAACCGGCGGAGCACCTGGACATACCAGATCTGCCGGAAGTTTGAGATGATCCGTGGAATACCCCAACCCCGGTTGTAAATACCGGCCAGGGTGGGTTCCTTCATGTGGAATATCGCGTCTGGATTAAATTTGTAGATCTGATTCTTAGCAACGGCTTTCAGCACTTCTTTAGGTGCCCGCTCCAACATAAACAAGTTGCCGCGTCCGTCCGCAGATGTGCGTAACTGTTTCTTGTAGTCCTCTGGGATCCTCCAGAGGTACGCCACATCATCCGAGTGCGTGTCGTGTAGAATCTCGATCTCGTGGGGATTCCAGCTCTTTATCTTCAGTTTCTTTTCATTGTCGTCATCTTCATCCTTAACACGCCAAGGCCCTCTGTAGCCGCCACCCACCTTACAGGCTGGGCACGTCGCTACGAATGCTTTATCTGGGTCCCCTGGGACATAGTTAAACTTGAAGACAGCGTTCTTGTGCACCTCGCCAAGCGGAGCCAGGTACCCACACTTAGGACACGACAGGAAACGTTTGAAAGGTCGAACGACTGAAAAGAAATGATTACCATAACATTGCCGCCCTCGCAGCCCGTTCTGAATAACCGTCTTGATGTCGAGAGTGTCTGTTAAGAACGACTCCCATTTCTCGGTCTCGTCGTCGCCCGTATCCAATAACTCAACGTCGGTGATGAAGTAAGATATGACCCGTTCCATGGCCATGCGATACGTGCCGAACATGCTGAATACGTATTCAGACCAGTACAGCGCGGACCGCATGTTTGTGGGAACGGCCAGAGACGCGACGTCTAAGAAAGGATCCGGGTACTGTGTACCCGCACCCAAACCGCCGAATTGGGAAAACTGTGAACGTAGACCAAGACTCATCGCCACGACCTCCCTGTCGGCGTACCCTACAGATCCTACTTACGTTTTTCGCCGTCTTTACTTGCAGCTTCAGCCATTTTGCTTAGGGTGTCCTGCCCGCAAGCTTCCCGGCCACAACACTTACGAGCCCCGCAACTTTTTTGTGTGGCTGCGGTTTTCTCGTAATCATTCGGGGGAGTACCTTCCCCGTCAACTACGCCACGTTTTTCCATACCCATGATCCGTCTCCTTGTTTGGTTATTCTTCCGTATAGTCTAGCTGTTCAGAGGAGTCTCTGACCAGCACAATATGGTCAAACACGCCCAACGTGTACTGCAAGCCAAGCGAGGCCACCTTAAAGTCTTTAGACTTTCCACCCTCGGATACGCTCAGCGTAATTGGCGTATCTGGTCCCAACGTCGGTGGGATGTATTGGTTTCCGTCTTCATATCGTGTGTCGTAGACCAACACGATGCAGTCATTATTGACCACGACTTCGTGAAAACGCGACATGTGTTTACCCCCGTTCGGGATGTTAAACACGACAACCTTTTTTGCTTTATGTGCCAATGGCCCGGTCACGAAGCGAAGGCCCAGAGTTTCAAACCCTGCGATTACGGCTTCTGGGGCTGGAGCCATGCTATCCGTGTATGCTTGAAACGTTTGTTGTGGCTCGTTTTCTTCTTCGCTGTCATCATCGTCGTTCGGCGAACGCCGGATTCTTTTGGCCTTGGTTCGCGACATTTCTGCGGGCCGCGTCGCAAGGGCCTGACGTGGTGGCAGCGGAGCCGAACTGACGCCATTGGTTGGCGGTAACGGTTTCGGTGCTTCCTGACTTTTTACAAGCGACGCAATTTGTTGTTGCATGCCTAACAATGCCTGCATCATCCCCATCATGTTTGCGTCCATGGGTGGTGGCTGATACGGCGAAGGAGGTGCGTAGTATGTTGGCTGTTGCTGTGGTTGTTGAAACTGCTGCGGTTGGGGCTGTTGAAGTTGCGGCAATTGTTGTGGTTGTTGTGGTTGTTGCGTCTGAGGCTGTGCCATAAGCGGTGGCAGAGTGCTAAGTGGCGGAACAGGATTCACCGAATATACCTCCCGATCGTTCATGAATTTCGGAACTTCGCTGTAGCGTGCCGATGGCGTAACGTAGCTGTTCGGCATGTACGGATTGGGTCCGTGATCCACGGACAACCCATACGTAGGCGTTTCAGTCGCTAGTGTAGTCGACTGGGACTGTCGCCCTCGCGTAGCCTCCCACGACTTCGCCGGCACGCCTAGCGTTTTAAAGACACTGTAAGGATCGTCGTTTTGATTCAGTACAGCCTGAATCGCGTGCGGATTCAACGTACTAGGGTCAAAAATAACGCCTCCGTCCTTTTCATCAGGATCCACATGTACAGGCCCAGCCACAGTCGGGTCAAACCCGTAGCTTGCACCGTTTTTACGTGCAGCGGGAATCACGGCAAACGCGCCAACACGCCCGGCACTGATTTTACGCAACTGCTCCGCGTCCGGCATGTGATAACCACCAGCATCTGGTGCGTGCCGAACTACCCGAGAGCTGTTTTCTGCTGTAGCCATGGTCCAATCCGTTGTTTCAAGGTTTCAGGTCGGTCATTGTAGACGCAACGATCAAAAACGTAAAAGGGCATTTACGATAGCTAAGAAAAATGTGCGGGGGTGCGTTATGCCCCGCACAAAAGAAAATAACATCCGCGTAGCCCGTCCTTTAGGCTACACGGATGTCCGAAAGGAACCAACCACGCCGGTGCCTGCCACAGCACCAACGCGAGACGTTCCAGTCGTATTATCTCGGTTTACGTTTCGTGGCCACACGTTCGACCTGTTGCTTGTAAGGCTCAAATCGATCGTCCTGGGGCGTTAGGTCGTAAATAATGTCGCCGGGTAACTTCCCAGACAACTCGAACCAGTCACGAATGTGCAAAGTTGGAAACACCAAACTGTCGCAATCTTCGCGGTAGTATCGCAAACTATCCGTAATGTCCCAAAACATGGTTTCCGTTGCAGCACTGGATAACGCAGCCAGGGACGAAATCTTGGCGGAAAAATGCGTAAACCCGTCCAACAGCGTAACGGCTTTGCGTTCAAACCACAATCGCATACTATCAGTTAGACGCCCCGCAAACGTACAGCTGAGTTGATCCGGCATCGGCATTTGGCGTAGCTTCGCTGGAAAATGCTCACACGCAATAACGTCACCTTGCTCGAACCGCGATCCTGGTTGTTTGAACACGCGTACGGATTCAAGTGGGTATCGAATACGCTCCAGTTCTCCACGCTCTCCGACCAGTTCGATCACCAACACTGGAGCACCACTATTTTGACGTTGGCGAGATACAGAAGCCACGTGGCCACTGAATCCGGCGTAATAGGATAGCTGACTTTCCAGATCCGCACAGAACTCGTCTCGCAGCCCTGCAGGATAGGCAGGAGCGTCATCCAACGCACTGTTCGTTCGCGTTACGCGATCGTACACGACGTCTTTGAGCTGCGAAGGAAACCCCAGATACGGGCGAGGCATCCATTCCCTTGCAGGTTGAACCGTCTCCTCCAGTGTAGGACCGAAAGCGAGTGCCGGTTTAGTGCTGTCCGTAGGTAAGCCAAAGTACTTGTTTGCTGCGGCCCGTCCATTTTGCCAGGTACGACGAAACGAAAAAGCCGTACTAGTCATAGCGTCGTTGATCGCATTAAACACGCGAAACGGTGCACGTTGTACTCTGGGCTGCAGCGTGTCTGTAGACGGAAACATATCTCGAACACGTCCACCCGTACTAACGCGTGTAGGGTCGAAAGGGAAGTTTCCGAAGTCTACCTGCATCTTAGCGTTATCCGCCGCCAACATAGGCACGCCGTATTTCTGGCATGTCGGACGCACACTCGCCCAACGTACTGGGCGGTTTAAGTTGTTGTGGAAATACCCTAAAGGCACATCCACGATCGAAGCCCACCGCACGTGTTTATCCGAAACAAACAGACGATCTTTACGCCCAACAGTCGCCGTAATGATCTGTTCTATTCCGGATTGACTCAACATCATCGCCAATCCAATGCACCCGCGAAAACCTATTTCCCGAGTCGGCACCGCTTTCAATAACTCCCGATGTCGCTTCCATGCGAGCTGTTCAGGCGTGTCTGCTTGTGCGTACAGACAGTCAAAGAATGCGGGTGTCTCTGTGGCAGTATTCATGGCAATTCCTTCTAGGTGAAATGTAACACTCTGCACTTAACCTCACCGTGGGATTAGTACGTGCAGAAACGAAAAGACGGGCGGCTACTAAAATTTGAGCCGTCCGTCTCATATATTGTGACGCGTTTTGGGTTGTTATTTAGTCGTTATTTGCGGTCGCAATTACAGCCTCGTCTAGCGTCGGCATAGCCGTACGAAGCTCGATAGGTCCCAAATATCCGCTCGGTTCCATTGTAATACCGTCCAACGTTGCAACGTCTACGATCTTCACGGGTCCGCCATCGAACAAAGGTACAGATACCGCTTTGTCTCCTGGCAGTAGGATGTACCGTTCTGGTCCTGCGCTTAGTGGCAGCAGTACGCCGTAGAATGCCCAAACAACAACGTCACGCCCTTCTAGTTCCCGGATGCGAGCTGCTAACTGTTTCACGTTGTTGAACGACCGCATAATTGGCCATTCGCCGTCGTTCGCTTCTATGAGACAGTAACTGGGTGCCGCAAGCTCTTCTGCCTTTGGAGACGGATCCGGAGTCTTACCACTAGCTTGCAAAGCTTTGCGTGCGGCACTTGTAAGTGTCGCAGCAAAAGCAGAACCTTCTGTTTCGTCGTCAGACGCTACGCTGGATGCGTCGCGAGGCTGGAGAGGTTCCACTGTAAGCACACGGCGTGCGCTGCTCGTCAGCGTCGCCAAGAATGCTTCTGTGTCTTGCGCTTTTTGCTTGTCCGTCATTTATCTTCCTCTTCTGGTTTGGCGGGCTGCGTTTTCGTTAGAACGACCGCATCAACCGCTGCGAGTACGGGTGTGTCTCTACATGTCTTCGTTACGCGACCATTCGAACCTGAAACGGCCAGAGCGAACCGATCAAGAACGGCACCATTGTTACTGGTAGCGGTCCCGTAAGTCAGAACGACACTTCCCTTCTTCTTGGTGAAAAACGGCTCGAACTCGATAAACAGGATGTTACCTTCGGCGTCCGTTTCCACTCTGATATCGCTGTCTGGGCTTACTTCTAGTTTAACCTTCATTTTTCACCCCATGCTTGTGTGCAGTCCGTACGTCCACTGGATTCAGTCCCTGATGCAAAGCTGCGGCAAAATACCGCAT
>Ga0075163_10002672_pt1 | contig 23920 bp, 19 predicted proteins | sample JI1023141ADNA_FD_71478 | JGI IMG/M metagenome (GOLD analysis project Ga0075163, IMG submission 71478) | Wastewater effluent complex algal communities from Wisconsin, to seasonally profile nutrient transformation and Carbon sequestration -... | ecosystem: Engineered > WWTP > Effluent > Algae... | reverse complement strand
ATGCATGGCGTGGCCTGCGCGCTCGCCGGCCTGGCGCAGGCGCGCGGAGTCGATCTTCGCTACGGCGAGCGGGTCGACGAGGTGCTGGTCGACCAGGGGCGGGCCTGTGGTGTGCGGCTGGCCAGCGGCGAGGCTTTGACCGCCGACTCGGTGGTCTTCAACGGCGACGTCAACGCACTCGCCATCGGACTGCTCGGCGCTGGACCGACACGGGCAACGCCGGCGGTGAAGGCCACTCAGCGCTCCCTGTCCGCCGTCACATGGTCGATGCGGGCGCGCAGCCAGGGCTTTCCGCTGGTGATGCACAACGTCTTCTTCGACCATGACTACCGCAGCGAGTTCGACGACATCTTTGCGGCCCGACAGCTGCCGCGTCAGGGCACGGTCTACGTCTGCGCCCAGGACCGCGCGCATGGCGAACTGATGGAGCCCGGCGCAGAGCGGCTGCTGTGCCTGGTCAATGCACCGGCCACCGGCGACGAGCGCGCCTTCGACGATCTGGAGACCGACTCATGCGAGCACCGGAGTTTTCAACTGCTGCGCGACTGCGGCCTGACGCTGGACTTCCAGCCGCACCAGTCGGTGCGGACCACGCCGCAGCAGTTCGAGCGGCTCTTCCCGGCGACGGGGGGCGCCCTCTACGGGCGGGCGACGCACGGCTGGATGTCGTCGTTCCAGCGGCCGTCGGCACTGTCGGCGCTGCCGGGCCTGTATCTGGCGGGGGGCAGCGTGCATCCGGGGCCGGGCGTGCCGATGGCGGCGATGTCGGGGCGACTGGCGGCCGCGACGCTGATGGCGCACCTCGATTCGACCAGCCGGTCGCGCCGGGTGCGTATCTCTGGTGGTACGTCGACGCCCTCAGTGACGATGGCCGGTACGGGCTGACGATCATTGCCTTCGTCGGCAGCGTCTTCTCGCCGTATTACGCCTGGGCCCAGGAGCGTGGCCTGGCGCTGGCCGATGACCACTGCGCGATCAACGTCGCGCTGTATGGTGGCGGGGCAGGGCGCTGGACCATGACCGAGCGCAGCCAGGCCAGCGTGCGACGCAGCCGCCGCGAGTTCGAGGTCGGGCCGAGTCGGGTGTCATGGGACGGGAGCTCGTTGCTGATCGACATCGACGAGATCAGCGTCCCGATCCCTCGCCGTGTCCGCGGCCAGGTGCGGGTGCGGCCGCAGGCCCTGTGCAACTTCGTGGCCGGGCTGGACGACGCGGGGCGACACCGCTGGGGGCCGATCGCGCCCTGTTCGCGAGTGGAGGTGGAGTTCGACCGGCCGGGCCTGAGCTGGCAGGGCCACGCCTACCTCGATTCGAACGAAGGTGACGAGCCGATCGACCGACCCTTCGTCGACTGGGACTGGTCGCGCGGGCTGCTGCCCGACGGCAGCACCGCGGTGATCTACGACGTGCGGCAGAAGCATGGCGCGGACCGCGTGATCGCGCAGCGCTTCATGCCTGACGGCAGCCACGCGCCGTTCGAACCGCCGCAGCGCCAGGCCTTGCCACGCACGGCCTGGCGCATCGACCGCACGATGCGCACCGATTCGGCCAACCCCGCGCGGGTGGTGCAGACGCTGGAGGACACGCCGTTCTACGTGCGCTCGGTGCTGGAGTCGGGGATGTTCGGTGAGCGCATCACGTCGGTTCACGAGACGCTGCACGTGCCGCGGCTGGTGTCCGCGCCGGTGCGCTGGATGTTGCCCTGGCGCATGCCCCGCTTCGGCTGACGCAGGGGGGGCATAGGCCCTCGCACATGACGCTGGGCTGTGGCCCTTCAGTCGTCCTTCTTGTCACCGAAACGCGGCCGCAGCACATTGCCGTCGCGTTCGACCGTCTTGCGCCGAGCGCGGTTGATGGCCTGCTCGGCTTCGCGGCGGGCGGTGTCACGTGATTCGCGCCACTGTGGCAGGCTCTTCAAGGCCTGCCGCGCCTGTTCGGCCTTCTCGGCAAGCTGGGTATCGATGCGGCGGGTGCGCTTCGCGCCCAGCAGCATGCGCAACGCCAGGACCACGCAGATCAGAAGTCCGATGCCGGCCAGCACTTTCTCGGTCATGCCGACACTTTAGCGCTGCGGACTCGGCCTGGGGTGGCAGTTCCGGACGAATTGCGGGCCGAGACGCGCCGGAGCCGTCAGCGTTGGGCGCGGCTCTGGGCGGCTGCCTGGCGCTCCAGCAACTCGAAGACGAAGTCCACGCGCTGCTCGAACGATCGACGTGCCGCTGCCTTGCGCGGGCTGTCGCGCTGCGGCACGGCATCCACGAGGTGCTGGATGGCCGGGAGCGCGGGCAGCACCGTGGCGGCCGAGCCCGGGGTGACCACCGACGACAGCGTGGCGCGCGCCATCAGCACCAGCTTGCGCGACGTGGATACCACGGTGCGGTGGCGGATCGAGTCAAGGCCCTCGCGAGTCAGCTGGTGCCCGATCTCGGCATAGACCAGGCGCGCCGCACGGATGGCGGGACGGCAGTCGCGCGGCAGGGCGGCGATGCCATGTTCGGCACGGCCGTAGAGCTCGTCCGCCGCGTTGAGCAGGCGGTGCACGATTCGGGCGATGGCCGGGGTGAACACCGGGTCACGCAGCCAGGCGTCGACGTCGACACCTTCGTCGGCCAGCCAATGGCGCGGCAGGTACAGGCGGCCGTTGCGGGCGTCCTCGCCGACATCTCGCGCGATGTTGGTGAGCTGCATCGCGACACCCAGCTCGCAGGCGCGGGCCAGCGCCTGCGGCGAGCGCTCGCCCATCACCAGCGCCATCATCGCCCCGACGGTACCGGCAACCCGGCTGGCATAGGCCTCGAGTTCGGGCAAGGTGTCGTAGCGGCGGCCCAGGGCGTCCCAGTAGAAGCCGTCGAGAAGGGCGTCGAGCAGGGCGCGCGGGATGTCGAAGCGGTGCACCGTCGCCGTCAACGCCCGGTCGGCGTCGATGGCATGAGGGCGGTGCGCGTAGATGGCATCCAGCCGGGCGCGCAGCTCGTGCATCGCGGCATGGGGGTCGCCGCCGAGGTCGATGGCGTCGTCGGCCAGCCTGCAGAAGGCGTACAGCGCGGTGGCGGGCCCGCGCAGACGGGCGGGCAACATCAGCGAGGCGGCGAAGAAGGACTTGGAGCCCCCCTTCATCAGCTGGCGGCAAGCGGACAGGTCGGCGGCGGAGTCAAGGTGCATGCAGCAAGGCCTCGTCAGCAGGGGCGGGAGGCACCTTCGGGTCGGTGCGGCGCATGGCCCAGCGCCACAGCGCCGTGGCTGGAATGGGAAGCACAAGCAACCAATGTTCCACGATCGCCAGCACCAGCATGGTGTCCACCAGCAGCAGGCCGGTAGCGGCGGCGGGGCCGGCGTCGAGCGCCGCGGCATAGATCCGCCAGGCCACGACGGTGGCGGCCGTGACCGACAGCGGAAACAGCAGGTTCATGGCACGGCGGCGGAAGAAGCTCTTCAGGTACAGCAGGTGCGCCGGCAGGAACTCTTCGCTGAAGTTGCGCACGCCCAGGAAGAGGTTCAACTTGGAACTGGTGCGCATGATCCACAGCACCAGAAAAGTCCAGGTGCCGACCTGGTTCGGTTCGTTCCAGGTGATGGCGACGATCACCGTGCCAGCGGCCAGAATGCCCAGTTCATGCCACAGGATGGCCTGCACGGCATGCAGAAATCGCGTGTCTTCGCTGGCGCCCGGAGGGGATCCGGTCTTGCGGGGACCCGTGATCCAGCCGGTGAGAAAGCTCAGCTCATGCCAGCCCCACACCAGCAGCGCACAGGTGAAGGCGCAATAGGCCGACGCGACGCCGTTCTGTCCGGCGGTATGCACGAGACCGACCATCGCGGACATCGCCAGCGCCGATGACACCACCAGGCTCCACCGAAAGGTGGTCCGGGGCAGGCCGTCCAGCCAAAGGATCAACCCGGTGCTGAACCACCAGATGAAGACCGCGAAGACGATCGGCAGGGTCATCGCGAACCTGGGGCCACGGCGCTGAGGTATCGGCCCGTCACCACGCCGGCGCCATGCGGACCTGCTGCGGCAGATCGTGCCGCTTCACGGGAAGCATGTAGAGGCGGGCGAAGGTGGCCACGCCGGCGATCGCCAGCGCGCCCTGCTTGAGCTTGCCGATCAGTCCGCCCCGGGCCTTGGCAGCATTGATGCCGGTCTGGATCTGGAACAGGCGGTCCATGCCGGCGCGGAAGGCGGGGTGGTCGATGTCGAGCGAGAGCGGGAAGACCTGGCGCGAGATCTCGTTGGTGATGCGGAAGACTTCGTAGTCGTAGGCGGTGGATTCGAAGCCCATCGCATCGTGCAGCATCGGGCGGGTATGGTCGCGCACATACATCGTCGAGTACACGGCCAGCAGGAAGAACCGGATCCACAGCAGGTTGCCGCCGCGCAGCAGGTGCGGGTTGGCGCGCATGATCAGAGCGAACGATTCGCCATGGCGGAACTCGTCGTTGCACCAGCGTTCGAACCAGCGGAAGATCGGGTGGAATCGGTGCTCCGGGTGCCGCTCCAACTGGCGGAAGATCGTGATGTAGCGGGCGTAGCCGATCTTCTCGGACAGGTAGGTCGCGTAGAAGATGTACTTGGGCTTGAAGTAGGTATAGGCCTTGGTGCGCTTGAGGCTGCCCAGGTCGATACCGAGGCCGAAGTCCTTCAGCGACTGGTTGATGAAGCCCGCATGGCGCGACTCGTCGCGCGCCATGTACCTCATCAGCGCCTTGATGTCCGGGTTGGCGATGTTCTTCTGAATCTCGTTGTAGAGGATGCAGCCCGAAAACTCGGAGGTCAGCGAACTCACCAGGAAGTCGAGAAACTCCTTGTGCAGTTCCGGCGAGACCTGCGAGAACCGCTCGGCCACTTCCTGCGCGAACTCCGGCGTGCGCTGGAAGTGGTCGTGGTTGTTGTCGCCCTCGTACTCGGCGAGCATCGCGTCCCATTCGGCACGGATCGGCTCGACGTCGATGCGGTCCATTGCGGAGAAGTCGGTGGTGTAGAAGCGCGGGCTCAGCAGCGTGCTCTCCTTGGCCTTGGCTGCTGCGTCTTCCGGGGTGGCGATGGCAGTGCTGGATGACATGGGTACTCCTCGAACCGGCTCAGCGGCCGACGTTCAACAGGCCGGCGAAGACGGCGGCATTGGTGGGTCCGAAAGACTCGAGATCGAGCCGTTCGCCGGTGGCGGGGTCGGCCAGCGTCAGCCGGCCATCGGCCCGCGCCAGCAATTCGAAGGGAGGTCCGGAGCCGAGGTCGCGCTTCTTGCGCTCGCGAGCCAAGGCGCGCAGGGCGCCGCGCAGGAATCCGGCCTCACCTTGCACGGCGCGAACCACCTGGCCGCTGTTGGCGTCGATCACCGCGACGCTGCCGTCGGGCCGGTCTTCGAAACGCAGCGAGCGCGACGCGATGGTCGGGGCGTCGGGTTCGTGCACGTTGGTGCCACTCAGGCGCACGGTGGCCACGCTGAGCACGGCCGCGAACAGCAGCAGCCCGATGGCCTTGATGGCCGGGCGGGGCAGGGCGTCGGGGGAGGTGGCAGCGGACATCGTGGTCTTCCCTTCAGCGGCTGGCAAACGCTGGTTGCCCGGTCGGTGCGTCGCTTTCAGTCGGGGCCACAGCCGTGTGCACCGCGCCACTCGCCTGTCCCGTCGCTGCGGACCAGGCCTGGGCCAGGATGCGGGCGACCTGCTGCCCGTCGGCGACGCTGCGCAGCATCGGCTGCGGATATGACAGCTTCCAGGGCCGCACATGGGGCCACAGGTGCAACCAGGCGATGTGGTCCCGCGGGCCGAGGGTCAGCGGCAGGTCTGCGGTGCCGTCGGCGGCCAGCTGCAGGCCGGCCGCCTGGATGTGCTTGTGGGGCAGGTTGAAGGTCACCGTCAGCACGATGCCGATGCGCATCACCACGCGGCGGTCGGTGATGGTGTACACCGCGCCGCGGGCGGACAGCCAGGCGATCACGGCCACCAGGCCGAGCCCGAGGCCGGCCAGCGGCACCGTCCAGGACAGCGATCGCAGCACCTCGGCCATGCCCCCGCCCTGGCTCAGGACCAGGCCCAGCTTCAGCGCGATGATCAGCGCGAAGTAGAGTGTCAGCTTGCGGAGGTGAAAGGCCTCTCGGGCCAGGGCCTTCCAGCAGGGGCTGCCCTGCCAGAGCAGCTTCTCCTGGGCGGGCAGCGATTCGGGCAGGCCGAACTGCGGCTCGTACTCGTGCTCTCGCGGCAGCTCCGTGCTGCGGACCGCTTTCACAGCAGCGGCTCCAGGCGGGCCGGGTCGGCGTACAGCAGGCCGCCACCGTAGTAGGCCGAGATCTTCTCTTCCTCGAGGATGGTCACGATATCGGGGTCACGGGTTCCCGGTACGTCGGCGAAGTGCCGGCCCATCACGGCCTGCACCCTCACGGCGTCTCGACCGATCTTGACGAAGGGAATCGGCAGCAGGACCCGGCGCGTGCCGTTGTCCACTTCGAGGTAGCGGAAGATGGCTTCCGAGTGGTCGAGCCAGAGGTCGACCACGGTGCCGCCGCGTTCGCCATCGGCGCCGAGCACGGGCAGGCCGCGCGGGTCGGTGTCGTGGCGCGAGACGTTGTAGGCCGTGTCCTTGCGCAGCGGCATGATCTTCGGCCGGCCGAAGGCGTCGATGTCGGGCACGTCGGCACGGTCGGCCCAAGCGGCGGGACCCACCCCGTCGAGCATCGGGTTGCCGGTGGGCACCAGCGGCGCCCCGATGTAGCGGTGGCTGGGTTCGGCCATCAGATTCTGCGGCGAGACGAAGTCGTTGGGGATGTTCACTTCGCCGCCGTGCGCGAGCTTGTAGGTCTTGGGCTCGGGCACGGGCCAGCCATCGATCTTGGCATCGCGACCGTCGGAGTTCACCATCGGGTAACCCTCGCGGTGGTTCTCGCGCACGAGGTAGTAGATCAAACCGGCGAAGAAGATCCAGAAGAGGTACAGCACGAGCTGCGCCACGTCGATGTACTGGGTGATAGCACCGGTTCCCATGGAGTTCTCCTAACGAGGGGCTGTGTGAGCAGAGGCCCTAGCCGGGCAGGTCGGCGAGGCCGAACGAGGCGGGGGCGGGCGACGGGTTGTGGGTGGCCGCAGGCCGATGGCGGCGAACCAGCGGGCCGAGCGCGATCAGGGCGGCGAAGAGCAGGTACATCTCGACGTGGTAGACGAAGCTGTAGCCCGTCACCGGGCTGGCCAGCGCCTCGCCGAGGGCGCCTTGCTGGGCCAGGCTCGAAACGATGTCGCGCAGCGCACCGCCGGCGGCGACCGAACCGCCTGCTGCGGTGGCTTGCACCGCGCCCCAGGCGCCGAGCGCCAGTCCGACGTGTTCACGGCGCTCCATGCCCATCGCGGCGGTCAGGGTGCCGACCGAGAACAGGCCGCCGCCGAAGCCGATGAGCATGCAACCGACCCTGAACAACATCGGCGAATCGACGGGCGCGGCGAAGATCACGGCCGAGAACGCCGGCAGACCGACCAGGGCTCCGCAGGCGGCGACCCGCATCGGGTCGGCGCCGCGTGACAGGATGCGCGCCGCCACGCCGAACGCCAGCAGCGAGCCGAGCGCGAGCAGGGCGGTCAATGCGCTTGTCGCCCCGACGCCCAGCTTCAGGATCTCGCCACCGTAGGGTTCGAGCACCACGTCCTGCATGTTGAAGGCCACGGTGCCGAAGGCCACGGTCCAGAGGAAGCGGCGGGCGCCGGGTTGTGCGATGAAGGCGTTCCACATCGGCCTGAAGGCCGGTGCCGGCTCGGACTTGCTGCGCCGGCGGTCCCGGTTGCGGGCTTCCTGCTTCCACACCGCCACCATGTTCAACACCAGGCTGGCGAGCGCGGCACCTTGCACCACCTGGATAAGGCGTGTCTCGCTGAAACTGGTCAGCATCGTGGCGCAAGCCGTGCCCCCGCCCACCAGGCCCAGCAGCAGCGTGACGTACATCAGCGCAACGACGCGCGGTCGGGTCTCTTCGCTCGCCAGATCGGTGGCCAGCGCCAGTCCGGTGGTCTGTGTGGTCTGCATGCCGGCGCCGACGAGCAGAAAGGCAAGGCCAGCAGCCAACTGGCCGACCCAGGCCAGCCCCAGCTGGCCCTCGCCGGTGAGCACGAGCAAGGCGAAGGGCATCACCGACAGGCCGCCGAACATCAGCAGGGTGCCGATCCAGATGTAGGGCACGCGGCGCCAGCCGATCGCCGAGGCATGGGTGTCGGACCGGAAGCCCACGAAGGCCCGGAACGGTGCGGCCACCAGCGGCAGCGCGACCATCAGCGCCACCAGCCAGGCCGCCATGTGCAACTCGACGATCATCACGCGGTTCAGCGTGCCCACCAGCAGCGCGGTGGCGAGGCCGACCGAGAACTGGAACAGCGACAGGCGCAGCAGCCGCGGCAGCGGCAGGCCCGGGCTGGCCGCATCGGCAAACGGCATCACGTGCGGCAGCATGCGCTGCCACTCGTCGCGCACCGTTTGCGGGATGGGCAGGCGGAACTTCACGGCCGCTTCCACTCCATGGCTTGCGAGGTGTAGAAGCCGCTGGAGACCCGTTCGCCACGGCCTTGCTGCCAGCCTGCGAAGGCCGGATGTGCCGCAATCGAGCGGGCCAGCTTGTCCTCGGCCATCGGGTTGATCCAGGGGGCACGGTCACCGCGCGGGAAGAGCCGGCCGATGCTGATCATCGTGGCCAGCAGCGGCGTGCGCGGCGCGAACGTGAAAACCATCGATCCCGAGGTGCGTTCGGCCAAGCGGGACAACGACGCCACGGCATCGTCGGTGCCGTAGTGGATCACCGAGTCCATCGCCACCACGTGGTCGAAGTGACCCAGCGCCGGGTCGAGCATGTCGCCGCTGCGGAAGTCGATGGACCCGGGGCCCAGCGACTCGGGCAGGCGCTCGCGGGCGAGGTTCACGAGGGTCGGCGAGAGGTCGATGGCGATCACTTCGGCGCCCCGGCGCGCGGCCTCGATGGCGAAGGCGCCGGTGCCGCACCCGGCGTCGAGGATGCGGCGCCCGGTCAGGTCTGCCGGCAGCCACGACAACAAGGTGTTGCGCATGCGGTCGCGCCCGGCACGCACGGTGGCGCGAATGCGCCCGACGGGTGCGTCCGATGTGAGCCTGGCCCAGGCGCTGGCGGCCGTGCGATCGAAATAGTGCTCGATCTCGCTGCGGCGGCTGGTGTAGGTTCCGGTGTCCATGCAGTGTCTGCCTCGCGGATTCGGTGGGCCGCTCAGTCGAAACCGAGCAGGTCGAAGATGTCGCGGTCCTTCATGGGGTCGCAGATCATCGGATCGACGCCGATCCACAGGTTGGCCGCCAGCCGCAGGTACTCGTCCTGCACGGCCTTCAGCTCCGGCGAGTCTTCCATCTCGAACAGCGTGGACTTCTTCAGCCGGCTGCGGCGGATGACATCCAGCGATGGGAAGCGCGCCATGGTCTTCAGGCCGACCCGGTCGTTGTACTTGTCGATCTGGTCGGTCTCGTCCGACCGGTTGGCGATCACGCCACCGAGCCGCACGTTGTAGTTCTTCGCCTTCGCACCGATGGCCTGCACGATGCGGTTCATCGCGAAGATCGAATCGAAGTCGTTGGCGGTGACGATCAGCGCGCGGTCGGCGTGCTGCAGCGGCGCTGCGAAGCCGCCGCAGACCACGTCGCCGAGCACGTCGAAGATGACGACGTCGGTTTCTTCGAGCAGGTGGTGCTCCTTCAGCAGCTTGACGGTCTGGCCGACCACGTAGCCGCCGCAGCCGGTGCCCGCGGGCGGACCGCCGGCCTCGACGCACATCACGCCGTTGTAGCCGGGGTAGACGAAGTCCTCGACCCGCAGCTCTTCGGGGTGGAAGTTCACCGACTCGAGCACGTCGATGACCGTCGGCATCATCTTCTTGGTCAGCGTGAAGGTGCTGTCGTGCTTGGGGTCGCAGCCGATCTGCAGCACCCGCTTGCCGAGCTTGCTGAAGGCCACGCTGAGGTTGCTGGAGGTGGTGCTCTTGCCGATGCCGCCCTTGCCGTAGATGGCGAAGACCTTGGCCGTGCCGATTTTCACGGCCGGGTCGAGCTGCACCTGCACGCTGCCCTCGCCGTCAGGCGGGCGCGGGCCGCGCCGGATGGCGCTGGGCGAAATCGTGGTCGTGTTCATACTGCTTGTCCTTCCACGACCCCTTCGAGCCGGTCTTCCAGTTCCTCGCCGGCCCGGCGCAGGGCTTCGAGCGTCTCGGCATCGGGCTGCCAGTAGTTGCGCTCGAAGGCTTCGATCAATCGGTTGGCCACACGGGCCGATGCGGTGGGGTTCAGCTTGGCCAGCCGCTCGCGCATGGCCGGGTCGAGCATGAAGGTCTCGGTGAGCTGCTTGTAGACCCAAGGCTGGACCTGGCCCGTTGTGGCCGACCAACCCATGGTGTTGGTCACGTGGGTCTCGATCTGGCGCACGCCTTCGTAGCCATGTTCGAGCATGCCCTCGTACCACTTCGGGTTGAGCATGCGGGTGCGGGTTTCCAGCGCGACCTGTTCGTGCAGCGAACGCACAGCGCCGTCGCCCTTGGTCTGGTCGCCGATGTAGACCGGCGGGGTGTGGCCGCCGCGGGCGGCCTTGACGGCCTGGGTGATGCCGCCGAGCGTGTCGAAGTAGTTGTCGACGGTGGTCACGCCGAGTTCGACCGAGTCGAGGTTCTGGTAGGTCAGTTGCACGTCGGCCAGCACGCTCTGCAGCAGCGCCGTCTGCTGCACGGCGCGGCCGTTGCAGCCGTACGCGAAGCCCTTGCGGCGCGAGTAGGTTTCGGCGATCTCGTCCTCTTCGTCCCAGCGGCTGCTCTCGACGAGGTGGTTGACGTTGGCACCGTATGCGCCCTCGGCGTTGCCGTAGACGCGCAGCGCGGCGATCTCGAGCGTGCAGCCGTGTTCCCGCTGGTAGGCCAGGGCGTGGCGGCGGACCCAGTTCATCTCCAGCGGCTCTTCGGCGGAGGCGGCCAGGAAAGCGGCCTCGGCGAGCAGCTTGATCTGCAGCGGCAGCAGGTCGCGGAAGATGCCGGACAGCGTGATCACGACGTCGACGCGCGGGCGGCCGAGTTCGGCCAGCGGAATCAGCTGGGCCCCGGCGATGCGGCCGTAGCTGTCGAAACGGGGCAGGGCGCCCATCAGGGCCAGCGCCTGGCCGATCGGCGAGCCTTCGTTCTTCAGGTTGTCGCTGCCCCACAGCACCATCGCCACCGATTCCGGCAACGGGTTTCCGTCTGCCGCGTAGCGATCGAGCAGTCGACGCGCCTGCTGGGCGCCGTCCTGGACCGCGAAGGCGCTCGGGATCCTGAACGGGTCGAAGCCGTGCAGGTTGCGGCCGGTGGGCAGCACTTCAGGCGTGCGCAACAGGTCGCCACCGGGCGCCGGGCGGATGTAGCGGCCGTCGAGCGCGCGCATCAGCGCGGCGACTTCGGTGTCCTCGGCCAGCTTGGCGTTGGTTTCAGCGAGGGAGCGCACCATCGCCAACGACTGGTCGTCGCGCTGCAGCCCGGCCGCTTTGAGCACGCGTTCGGCATTCCAGCCTTCGATCAGGCCCTGCACCGCAGCCTGGGTCAGGCGGACGCCGTGGCCGGCCTCGGCCATCGCCAGCAGCAGGTCGACGCGTGCTGCCACGCCAGGCGGACGGCCTGCGACATGCAGGCCATGCGGAATCAGCGTGTACTCCATCTCGAGAACCTGATCGGCCAGCGCCAGCACGCGGGCATCGGCCTCACCACCGGCCGTGGCATTCCACAGCGGCTCGGCAGCGGCCAGGTCGAGCTCGGCGGCCTGCGCTTGCAACAGAGCGGCGAGGTCGGCGCGGTCGGCGGCGCAGGACTCCATCGTGCGCCAGCGTTCGATCGAGGCCTTGAGATCGTTCAAGCCCTTGTAGAGGCCGGCCTGGGCGACGGGTGGGGTCAGGTAGCTGACCAGCGTGGCGCCGCTGCGCCGCTTGGCGATGGCGCCTTCGGAGGGATTGTTGGAGGCGTAGAGGTAGATGTTCGGCAGGTCGCCGATCAGGCGGTCGGGCCAGCAGTTGCCCGACAGGCCGCTCTGCTTGCCTGGCATGAATTCGAGCGCCCCGTGTGTGCCGAAGTGAAGCACGGCGTGCGCCGAGAAGTCCTCGCGCAGGTAGCGGTAGAAAGCCGAGAAGGCATGCGTCGGCGTCAGGCCCTTTTCGAACAGCAGGCGCATCGGGTCGCCTTCGTAGCCGAAACCAGGCTGCACAGCGACCAGCACGTTGCCGTACTGCTTGCCGAGCACGAAGATGCCCTGTCCATTGCTGAGCTGTCGGCCAGGCGCCGGCCCCCACTGGGCTTCGATTTCCTTCAGCCAGACTTCGCGGCGCACATGGTCGTCGGTGGTGATTAGCGCGTGCACGTTGGCGTTCGCGCCATGTTGAGCGGCATTGCCCTGGAGCACCCCGTCGCGCAGCTCCTCGACCGATGCGGGTGGCTGCACGGCGTAGCCCTGTGTCTTCATGGCGACCAGGGTCTGGTACAACGATTCGAAGACCGACAAGTAGGCGGCGCTGCCGACGGCGCCGGCATTGGGCGGGAAGTTGAAGATGACCACCGCCACCTTGCGCTGTGCGCGTTCGCTGCGCTTGAGCGCGACCAGCTTGTCGACCCGCGCTGCCAGCATCAGCGCACGCTCGGGGCAACTGCGCATGTCCTGGGCGTTGATGCCGGCCTCGAAGCTGCAGGCGTGGTGGCAACCGGTGCAGACTGTGCCTGCCGCCCCCGGGCGACCGCCGAAGACGATCGGACTGGTGGAACCGTCCAGCTCGGGGATCGCCACCATGATGGTGCTTTCCACCGGCAGCAGCCCGCGGTCGTTGGCACCCCATTGGTCGAGCGTCTGGAATTCGACCGGGTGGGCCGCCAGGTAGGGTACGTCGAGCTGGGCCAGGGTCTCTTCGGCGGCCTTGGCGTCGTTGTAGGCCGGGCCGCCGACGAGCGAGAAGCCGGTCAGCGAGACCACGGCGTCGACGATCGTGTGGCCGTCCTTGATGAAGAACTCGTCGATCGCGGGGCGTGAATCGAGCCCGGCCGCGAATGCCGGGATCACGCGCAGGCCGCGCGCTTCGAGGGCATGGATCACGCCGTCGTAGTGGCCGGCGTTGCCCGAAAGCAGGTACGAACGCAGCAGCAGCACACCGACCGTGCCCTTCAGCGGCTTGTTCGCCGGCAGCGGCAGTTGCGCAGCCTCGGCCGACAAGTGTCCCGGCAGGCGCGGGTGGTAGACGCCGACCTCGGGGTAGTCCACCGGTGGTAGCACCTTGACGCAGCCGCGAAGCACCTTGCGGGGGCCGGCCGCGCCGCGGTCGATGGCATGGCGCACGAGATTGAGCATGTTCTCGTCGGAACCGCCCAGCCAGTATTGCAAGGTCACGAAATAGGCGCGCACGTCCTGCGCGGTGCCGGGGATGAAGCGCAGCAGCTGGGGCAGCCGGCGCAGCATCTTCATCTGCGCGGCCCCGCCAGTGGCCTTCTTGTCCTTGTTGCCGCGAAGCTTCTTCAGCAGCGCCATCGGCCCGCTGGCCGGCTTGTCCATGTCGAACGCGCCCAGCCGGGTGAGCTTGACGACTTCGGCCGCGGAGGCCATGCAGATCATCGCGTCGCAGCTCATCCGGCGGGTTCGCAGGTCTTCGAGGATCGGCAGGAAGTGATCTTCGAGGAACAGCATGCCGGCGATGACGATGTCAGCGCTGGCGATGTCGGCCCTGACGCGGGCGATCGCGCGGTCGTTGCCGGCGTACTCCGATGCCGCATGCAGGCTCAGCGTCAAGCCGGGGTAGTCACGCGCCAACGCCGCACGCGAGCGCTCGGTCGCGCTTGCCAGGTGGGTGTCCATCGTGACGATGACCACCCGGATCGGCGTCGCCTTATCGCCCGAAGTGTGCTTTGGCGTCATACAGCGTTTCCACGGTGATCGTCGCGACACCGCGTTCGGCGGCAAAGCGTTCGGTGTTTCGTCGCGCCTTGCCGCGGACGAAGAAGGGGATCTTCTGCAGTTCCTTCTGGGCTTCCGGGGCCCAGTTGGCAATGGCGATGACGTTGTCGGTGCGAGCGGCAGTCGCCGCCTCGGGCGCCGAGGCGTCCTGGTTGGCCGCCGCCATGGCCGGCGCGGCGCTGCGGCCGAGGTGCGAGGCGGCTGCGCCGTCGTGGAACTCGAAGTCGCCGCGGAACATCGTCAGCAAGTGCTCTTCGAGGCCCATCATCAACGGGTGCACCCAAGTGTCGAACAGCACGTTCGCGCCTTCGAAGCCCATCTGCGGCGAGTAGCGTGCGGGAAAGTCCTGCACATGCACCGGTGCCGAAATCACCGCGCAGGGAATCGACAGGCGCTTGGCGATGTGCCGTTCCATCTGCGTGCCCAGCACCAGCTCGGGTTGCAGTTCGGCCACCTTGGCCTCGACCTCGAGGTAGTCGTCGGTGATCAGCGCTTCGATGCCGTATTGCTTGGCCGCTTCGCGCACGTCGCGAGCGAACTCGCGGCTGTAGGTGCCCAGGCCAACGACGGTGAAGCCGAACTCCTGTTGCGCCACCCGTGCGGCGGCGATGGCATGCGTGGCGTCACCGAAGACGAAAACGCGCTTGCCGGTGAGGTAGGTCGAGTCGACCGAGCGCGAGTACCAGGTCGAGCGCGAAGCCGAGTCCGGCAGCGGGGTGTCGGCCGGCAGGCCGGCGAGGTCGAGCACTTCGGCCACGAACTCCCGGGTCGCCTGCGCGCCGATCGGAATGGCCTTGGTGTGGCGCTGGCCGAACATGCGTTGCAGCCAGCCGGCGGCCTGAGAGGCTGTCTCGGGGTACAGCACGACATTGAAGTCGGCCTCGCCAAGGCGTGACAGGTCTTCTGCCGTGGCGCCCAGCGGGGCGACCACGCGCACCTCGATGCCCAGGGCTTCGACCAGGCCGACGATCTCGCGCACGTCGTCGCGGTGGCGGAACCCCAGCGCGGTGGGCCCGAGCAGGTTGCAGCTCGGCGCCTGCCCGGCCGCACGGGCGGGCTTCGACGTACCGGGCGCGGGCACATGGGGCCCCGCCAGGGCGCGCACCATCTGGTAGAAGGTTTCGGACGCGCCCCAGTTTTCCTTGCGCTGGTACGAGGGCAGTTCGAGCGCCACCACCGGGATCGGCAACGCCAGCGCCTTGGCCAGGCCGCCCGGGTCGTCCTGGATCAGCTCGGCCGTGCACGAAGCGCCGACCATCATGGCCTTGGGCTGGAAGCGTTCGTAGGCCTGGCGTGCCGCGGTCTTGAACAGCTCGGCCGTGTCGCTTCCGAGGTCGCGGGCCTGGAAGGTGGTGTAGGTGACCGGCGGGCGCTTCTTGAGCCGCTCGATCATCGTGAACAGCAGGTCGGCATAGGTATCGCCCTGCGGTGCGTGCAGCACGTAGTGCACGTCTTCCATCGCGGTGGCGACGCGCATCGCGCCGACGTGCGGCGGGCCTTCGTAGGTCCAGAGGGTCAACTGCATGTCAGGCCACCAGCTTCAGGCGACGGGTCAGCGGCCGGGTGAACAGCTCGGCCAGGTCAGCCGCCTGCTCGAAGCCCTGGATCGGCGTGAACACCAGTTCGATCGACCACTTGGTCGTCATGCCCTCGGCTTCGAGCGGGTTGGCCAGGCCCAGGCCGCAGACAACGATGTCCGGCCGGGCTGCGCGGCAGCGGTCGAGCTGGCGTTCGACGTCCTGGCCTTCGGACAAGGCCGTGCCGGCGGGCAGCAGCGCCAGCTCTTGCGCGAGGTGCGTGCGGTGCAGGTAGGGCGAGCCGACTTCAGCCAGCGCCATGCCGAGTTCGCGTGACAGGAACCGGGCCAGCGGAACCTCGAGCTGCGAGTCCGGGAAGAAGAAGACCTTGCGGCCGGCCAGCTGGGTACGGTGGCTGGCCAATGCACGACCGGCACGCTCGCGGCGCGGGCCGACGGTGTTGGCAAAGCGCGTCGGGTTGATCTGCCACTCGGAGGCGGCCGCGCGCAGCCACTCGGTCGTGCCTTCGGCCCCCAGAGGAAAGGGTGCCGGTAGCCGGCGCGCGCCGCGGGCCTCGAGCGCCCGCGCCGTGTCGGCCAGGAAGGGTTGCGCCAGCAGGAAGGTCGTCTTCGGCCCGATCGCCGGCAGCTCGTGGGCGCGGCGCGGCGGGAAGAACTGCACCGGGCCGATGCCCAGTTCGTCGAACAGACGTCGGAACTGGTCTTCGACCACGTCGGCCAGCGTGCCCACCACCAGCAGCGATCGCTCGGTGGTGGCCGGCATGTCCGGCACGAGCGACGCAAGGCAGGCATCTTCGCCCTGCGTGAAGGTGGTTTCGATGCCGCTGCCCGAGTAGTTCAGGATGCGCACCCTCGGAGTGAAGCTCCGTGACAGCCGCTCGGCGGCGCGAGACAGGTCGAGCTTGATCACCTCAGACGGGCAGGAGCCCACCAGGAACAGCAGCTTGATGTCGGGGCGACGTTCCAGCAGGCGAGTGACGACGCGGTCGAGCTCGGCATTGGCATCGGCCAGGCCGGCGAGGTCGCGGTCATCGATGATGGCCGTGGCGAATCGAGGCTCGGCAAAGATCATCACGCCGGCGGCCGACTGCAGCAGGTGCGCGCAGGTGCGCGACCCCACCACCAGGAAGAAGGCGTCCTGGATCTTGCGGTGCAGCCAGATGATGCCGGTCAGCCCGCAGAAGACCTCGCGTTGGCCGCGCTCCCGCAGCACCGGGATGTCGTTGCAGCCCGGCGCCGGCCGGATGTCGATGACCGCGTTCATGCCGGGACCCCTGCGTTGGTGGCTTGCGCCGCCTGCTGCAGGCGCGCAGCGCGCAACTTCAGCAGGAACTGCGTGGCGTTGATCAGGTAGGCCGCATACGCTGCCAAGGCGAGCAGCATCTGCCCGCGGGTGTCGAGTGCCCCGGTGGCCAACGCGACGAGGTAGCCGGTGTGCAGGGCCAGCACCAGCATGCTGAAGACGTCTTCCCAGTAGAAGGCCGGTGCGAAGAGCCAGACGCCAAAGACGTCCTTCTCCCAGATGCAGCCGGTGATCATGATGGTGTACAGCGTCAGGGTCTTCACGACGATCGAGATCGTGGCGGCCGACTGACCCTCGCCCGAGGCGAGGAAGCGCAGCACCAGGACCACGCTGACCATGAACACCAGCAATTGCAGCGGCGCCAGCACGCCCTGCACGATGGTCCAGACCGAAGCGTCGCGGCGGCGCCGCTCCTCAGGAGAGTAGAGCCCTGCGGGAACCGACGGATCGGGGGGGCGACGGTCAGACTTGCTTGACGAGTTTCGGTTGGCGGGACGACCCATGTCGGTGAATCTAGACCGGGCCCTGGGTGATGTCAACAGGGATTGACGTCAATGTAGACTGACACTAACCTGCGATTCCTGTGGGGTTTGTGCCGTCTTGACTGGGGGAGTGACTGGCGATGACAGTTCGTTCAGCCAACGGTCGTATTGCGATCGATCGGTGCCATCGGGGCGGCCGGTCTTGCACGCGGGCGAGCTGCAGGAGTGCCGCATGATCGATCATCACGCGGGTACCCATTCGCCCAGAAGGCTGGCAAGCGGATTCGAGCCAGGAGGCACCCCGTGGACAGAATGAACCCCGCAGAGGCTGCCTCCGCGCAGATTGCGCCTGAATGCCAGGTTGAGCTCGATCACCAGGCGGACATCGGTTTGCCGCCGCCGCCGCCGTCTGCCCAGGAGCGCCTGACCCGGCTCGTTCGCACCATCGAATCGGACCTGATTCCGCGGCTGATCCGGGCGCACCGCGGCGCCGCCGATGTCGGCGAGTCTGTCGAGTCTCCCGGTCCGCCGGAAGCTGCCGAGATCGAGCGATTCGTCACCGAGGTGCTGGCAGACGACGATCATGGCTGGCAGACGATGATCGAGCAGTTCCGCCAGCGCAATATGGCGGTTTCATCGATCTACCTCGACCTGCTCTCGCCTGCCGCGCATCGCCTCGGCGAGCAGTGGAGCGAAGACGTCATCAGCTTTGCCGACGTGACGGTGGCGGTTGGCCGCCTGCAGCGCATCATGCGCGGCTTGAGCCCGCTGTTCGACACCGAGGTCGACGTGCTCGCCGATGGCCGGCGCGCGCTGCTGGTGCCGGCGCCTGGCGAACAGCACACGTTTGGTCTGTCCATGGTCGCCGAATTCTTCCGCCGCGGCGGCTGGGAGGTGGTCGGTGGCACCGGGCCCGAGTCGCTCGACCCGGTTCGAGCGGTGCGCGACGAGTGGTTCGATGTCGTCGGCATCTCGGTTGGAGTCGAGGCGCGGCTGGAGTGGTTACGATCGGGGGTTTCGGCCTTGCGCCGAGCCTCTCGCAACAAGGGCATCGGGGTCATGGTGGGTGGTCCGATCTTCGTGCAGCGCCCGGAGCGTGTGTCGGAGGTGGGTGCCGATGCCACCGCCCGCGATGGCAGTGAAGCCCCAAAAGTGGCCGAACGTCTGCTGGAGTTGCGTGCGCGTCGTCTTTGATCCCACTTGCCGCCGTGTTGTCCGTCGAATCGCGGCGGACCCCATGGGGCCCAACAACGTACCTGTGAGCGGAAAGGCGTGTCTCCGATGAGGCCGTTTGGTGAACCGGAGAACACGCTGGCCGATCTGAGCGCCGAGTCGGCTGGCACACTGTTGTCCGTGTCGACCGACCTGACACTGATCGTCGATGGCGATGGCGTCATCCGGGACCTGTCGACGGGCAGCGAGGAACTGTCGCGCGAAAGCTACTCCGAGTGGGTGGGCCAGGCCTGGGTCGATACGGTGACGGTAGAGAGCCGGTCCAAGGTCGAGGTGTTGCTGAAGGAAGCCGCGACGGCCGCGCTGAAGCCGCGTTGGCGCCACGTCAATCATCTGTTGCCCGGCGGCCGGGAACTCCCACTGCTCTACGCGGCGGTGCGTGTGGATCGGCGCAATGCCGGAGCCGGGGGGCAGCGGTCGGTGGCTTTCGGCCGCGACCTGCGGGCCACCGCGGCATTGCAGCAGCGCCTGGTCGAGGCCCAGCAGGCGATGGAGCGCGACTACTGGAAGTTCCGCCATGCCGAGACACGGTACCGGCACCTGTTCCAGGTGTCTCGCGAAGCCGTCCTGGTGGTTGACTCGGGTACCAGAAAGATCCTCGAAGCCAATCCGGCGGCAGCGCGCCTGCTGGGCGATGGCGGCGCAAGCAGCCTGGTGGGTCAGGTGTTTCCCTGTGGCGTCGATGCGCGGAGTGCCGAAAACCTGAATCTGCTGCTGGCCGGTGTCAGGGCCACCGGCCGTGCCGACGAGACACGTGTCGAACTGCTCGAGGCGCGTGGCGAAGTGCTGGTGGCCGCATCCACCTACCGGCAGGACCGTTCTGCCCACTTCCTGCTGCGCATGTCGCGAGCTCAGGCCGAGGGTGACAGCAGCGCGGCTCCGAGCACCAGCTCGATGCTGATCAAGCTGATGCAGACCGGGCCGGACTGTCTGGTCATCACCGATCTGGAGGGCCGGGTCATTTCGGCCAACCTCGCCTTTGCCGAACTGGCGCAGCTCACGACCGAAGACCAGGCCCGTGGCGAAACGCTCGACCGCTGGCTCGGCCGCACCGGCGTCGACCTCAGCGTCCTGATCTCCAACCTGCGCCAACGTGGCGCCGTGCGCCTCTTTGCCACCACGTTGCGTGGCGAGATGGGATCGGTCACCGACGTCGAGATCTCTGCGACGATGGTGCCGCACGGTGAGCGTCCGTTCTTCGGTTTCACGATCCGCGACGTCGGCCGGCGCCTGGCTGTCGAGCCTCGGCCGGGCCGTCAGTTGCCCCGCTCGGTCGGCCAATTGACCGAACTGGTCGGACGGGTTCCGCTGAAGGACATCGTCGGCGAGACCACCGACCTGATCGAACAGCTGTGCATCGAGGCCGCGCTGGAATTGACCCGCGACAACCGCGCCTCGGCGGCGGAGATGCTGGGTCTCTCCCGGCAGAGCCTGTACGTGAAGATGCGTCGATTCGGGCTCGGCGACCTCGGGACCGACCCCGAGCGGGTCCCGGGGTAGCGTCAAAGAGGACGTGGCGCGGCGCAGGCCGCGCCGCCCGCCGCAAACTCAGGCTGGCGCGGTGGCGAGGTTCGTGGTGCTGGGAAGCACCGACATCAATGCCTTGGCCGAGGACAGCACGCCCGGCAGACCTGCCCCGGGGTGGGTGCTGGCACCGACGAGGTACAGGCCCTGCACGTCCTCGCTGCGGTTGTGCGGCCGGAACCACGCGCTTTGCAGCAACAGTGGCTCGAGCCCGAAGCCGGCGCCCTTGAACGACAGCAGGCGGTCCTGGAAGTCCAGGGGCGTGGTCACCTTCGAGCTGACGATCTCCTTGCCGAGCCCGGGCAGCACGGTGGCTTCGAGGCGGCGCTGGACGGCCTGCCGGTAGGTCTCGGCGTGGGCCAGCCAGTCGGTTCCGCTGTCCAGATGGGGCACCGGCACCAAGGCGTAGAAGGTATCGCAGCCTGGTGGGGCCAGCGAGGGGTCGGTGGCGGTCGGCCGATGCAGGTACAGGCTGAAGTCGTCAGTCAGCTTCTTGTGGCGGAAGATGTCCTGCAGCAGTTCCTTGTAGCGAGGGCCCAGCACCATCATGTGGTGCGGCACGTCTTCATAGCGCTTGCGGGTGCCGAAGTACCAGACGTACAGGCCCATCGAGTAGCGGCCGCTGTCGATCTTGCGGTCTGTCCAGTGGCGCCGATGCTCGGGCTCCACCAGGTGCCGATAGGTCCAGGCCGAGTCGGCGTTCGAGACGACCAGGTCCGCCGCCAGACGCTGCCCGTTCCTGAGGGTGACGCCGGTGGCACGGCCCCGGTCGATGTCGATCCGCTGGACCTCGCTGTTGCAGCGCAGTTCGCCTCCGGCCCCCTCGAGCAGCGAGACGAGCCCGCGCACCAGCGCGCCAGTTCCGCCCATCGCCGAATGCACGCCGTAGCGCCGCTCGAGCGGAGCGATCAGGCTGTAGGCGGAGGTCACCGCGAACGGGTCACCGCCGATCAGCAGCGGGTGAAAGCTCATCACGATGCGCAGCTTCGGGTCGCTGAAGTGCGAGGCGACCATCGCATGCAGCGAACGCCAGGCCCGCATCCTGACCATCGATGGCACGGCGCTGATCAGGTCGCCAAGCGTGTCGAAGGCCTTGTCGGCCATGTCCTCGAAGCCGAGCTTGTAGCAAAACTCGGCTTCGCGCATGAAGCTGTCATAGCCCGCCACGTCGGCCGGATTGAAGCGCGCGACTTCCTCGCGCATCGAGGCCGCGTCGCCGCGGTAGTCGAACCAACTGCCGTCGTCGAAGCGCACGCGATAGAACGGCTGCATCAATCGCAGGTCGATATCGTCGGCCATCCGGCGGCCGCACAGCGCCCACAGCTCTTCGAACAGGAAGGGGGCGGTGATGATCGTCGGGCCGGCATCGAAGGTGAATCCATCCTGGTGATGGACATAGGCACGCCCGCCTGGCGCATCGAGCTTCTCGAGCACGGTCACCCGGTAGCCCCGTACCCGCAGCCGTATCGCGGCCGCCAAGCCGCCGAATCCGCTGCCGATGACGATGGCGTGGGGCGGAGTCGCACCGGACGGTGAGGCCGTGCGAGGTGACGGCATGGTGCCATTGATGGCGGCGGTGTCGGACAACATCGAACTGCACTCCTGGTGCCCATGGAACACGCCGGCGACGGTAGCCGGTCTGAAGGAGCATCGGCCATTGCAGGGTCATGTGTCAACCATGATTGACGTTTTGATGTGTCCAGCGCAATATTCACGCATGACGCGTCCCGCACTGCCGGCCGTTGCCGAGCTGCTCAAGCCGATCACGTGGTTCCCGCCGATGTGGGCCTTCTCGTGTGGTGTCGTCGCGTCCGGCGTGTCGCCTTCAGGCCATTGGCTGCTCGTGATCGTAGGTGTGCTGCTGGCCGGGCCGCTGGTCTGTGCCACCAGCCAGGCCGTGAACGACTGGTTCGACCGCGAGGTGGACGCCATCAACGAACCGCATCGGCCCATTCCGTCAGGCCGCATTCCCGGGCGCTGGGGCCTGTACATCGCGGTCGCCTGGACCGTGCTTTCACTGGTGGTGGCCTCCCTGCTCGGGCCATGGGGCTTTGCAGCGGCCGTGGCCGGCCTGGTGCTGGCCTGGGCCTACAGCGCTCCGCCGGTGCGGCTGAAGAAGAACGGCTGGTGGGGCAATGCCGCCTGCGGCTTGTCCTACGAAGGCCTGGCCTGGATCACCGGCGCGGCGGTGATGGCTGGCGGCACGATGCCCCATGGTCACTCGGTCGCGCTGGCCGTGCTGTACAGCCTGGGCGCGCACGGGATCATGACGCTGAACGATTTCAAGGCCATCGAGGGCGACCGCCAAATGGGCGTCGGGTCGTTGCCGGTCCGGCTGGGAGTCGATGGTGCGGCGCGCACCGCGTGCGCGGTGATGGCGATTCCCCAAGTGGTGGTGATCGCTCTGCTGATGCAGTGGCAGCAGCCTTGGCATGCACTGGCCATCGTCGTGTTGCTGGTGGCGCAGGCCGTGCTGATGGTCTGGTTCATGAAGAAGCCCGTCGAGCGCGCGCTGTTCTACAGCGGCTTCGGCGTGCCGTTGTTCGTCTCCGGGATGATGGTCAGTGCATTCGCCCTGCGGGCGGCAGCGGGTCAATCATGAGCGGCGCGGCGATTGGGCTCGGCTGGCTCGGCGTCGCGCGGCTCGGGCTGGTGCAGGCCTGCATCGGCGCCATTGTCGTGCTGACCACGTCAACGCTGAACCGCGTGATGGTCGTCGAACTGGCGCTCCCGGCCTTGGTGCCCGGACTGCTCGTGGCACTGCACTACGTCGTGCAGTTGCTGCGGCCGCGCATGGGCTTCGGTTCCGACCTGGGTGGGCGGCGCACGCCATGGATACTGGGGGGCATGACACTGCTGGCGCTGGGCGGCGTGGGCGCGGCGGCGGCCACGGCGTGGATGGGCACGCAGACGGGGGCTGGCATCGCAGCGGCGTCGCTGGCCTTTCTGATGATCGGCGTCGGCGTCAGTGCGGCCGGCACCAACCTGCTGGTGCTGCTCGCGAAGAGCGTCGACGAATCGCGGCGCGCCCCAGCGGCCACGCTGGTGTGGATCATGATGATCGTCGGCTTTGCGCTCACGGCGGGGTCGGCGGGCCGCTTCCTCGACCCCTACACGCCTGCGCGCCTGGTCGCCGTGACGGCGGTCGTGTCGGTGCTGGCAATGTTGCTGTCGTTCACCGCGCTGCTCGGGCTGGAGCCTCGAGTCAGCCTGAAGGCGCAGTCGGTCGAGGATGAGCCACGCAAGCCTCCGTTTCGCGAGGCTCTGGCGCAGGTCTGGCGAGAGCCTCGCGCTCGCCATTTCACGATCTTCATCTTCGTGTCGATGCTGGCGTTCAGCGCCCAGGACCTGATTCTGGAGCCCTTTGCCGGCCTGGTCTTCGGCTACACGCCAGGTCAGACCACCACGCTGTCGGGCCTGCAGCACGGCGGCGTGCTGGCCGGCATGTTGCTCGTGGCTCTGGCCTGCGGCCCCTGGGCGCGAGGCCATGGCGGTGCCGTGCAGACCTGGGTGACCGGCGGTTGCCTGGTGTCGGCACTGGCGCTCGCCGGGTTGGTGCTGGCGGGCTTTGCCGGCCCAGGGTGGCCGCTGGCCACCAATGTCTTCGTGCTGGGTGCCGCCAACGGCGCGTTCTCGATTGCCGCCATCGGCGCCATGATGACGCTGGCCGGTGAGGGGCGTGAGCGCCGCGAGGGCACGCGCATGGGTCTTTGGGGCGCCGCTCAGGCGCTGGCCTTCGGCGGCGGAGGGCTGCTGGGCAGCGTCGCCAGCGATGTTGCCCGCGCCTGGCTCGGGTCGCCTGGCGTCGCGTACGCCGCGGTTTTCGGCGCCGAGGCGCTGCTGTTCGTGGTGTCGGCTTGGCTGGCATTGCGCATCGACGGCCTGCCGTCGTCCAGGACCCCCCGGCGCGCTTC
>Ga0075163_10002670_pt1 | contig 23928 bp, 24 predicted proteins | sample JI1023141ADNA_FD_71478 | JGI IMG/M metagenome (GOLD analysis project Ga0075163, IMG submission 71478) | Wastewater effluent complex algal communities from Wisconsin, to seasonally profile nutrient transformation and Carbon sequestration -... | ecosystem: Engineered > WWTP > Effluent > Algae... | reverse complement strand
TGTTATCAGGTATTTTTACGAGGAAAGGTGACTATCGAGGCTTGTTGTGGTTTGGGCGATGGATTAGTAAGGTTTGGGCAACTTAACTTAACGGGGTTGAGCCGCTGTTGGCGGTTATCACATCGTAGTCCTTGCGCGTCAAAAAACGCTTGAGCAACATACATACATCGGGATCATCGTCTATGATAAGGATTCTTTCCATAATTGTATTGATTCAATCCGATCAGGGTGATTGTTTAAATCTCGTCAAAATGTTCAGGTCGCCTGAACATGCTGAATGGACTTCCGCATTTTTGCTATAGAGATGTGCATGGCTTCCCTGTATTTTGCTACTGTGCGGCGCGCTACGATATAGCCGGTTTCGGCCAGCGCAATTGCCAGGTCCTGATCGGTGAAAGGATTGTTTTTATCTTCGGCCGCTATCAAAGCTGCGATGCGGTCACTTATTTCCTGGTTGGTCACCATGGCACCGTCTAGTTTGGCTATACCCTGGTGAAAGAGGGCCTTCAGATGAATGATGCCAAAATCGGTTATTGCATATTTTGTGCTGGTAACGCGTGATATGGTGGATACGTCAAGGCCGATTTGTTCCGCAACATCTTTGAGAATCATGGGTCGCAGCAGTTTGGCATCGCCGCTGCGGAAATACTCCGGTTGCAACTGCACCAGTGCCTGCATGGTTTTGAGCATGGATTGCTCGCGCTGACGCACCATCTCCATGAACCACAAGGCAGAGTCCACCTTGGAGCGCAGGTACTGTACGGCAGCGCGGGTTTGTTTGCTTGATTTGTCGCGGTACATGGCCTCGAGATTTTCCAGCATCTCGCTGCTCAGGTGGAGTTCGGCGGAACCCTGGGCCAGCCCTACCCTGAAGCGACCATCCACGGTTGCTTCGACGATAAACTCGGGAATTATGTTCTGGTTTTTAAACAGTTCTGATGTGCCGCTGCCAACCGGCCGGGGATTGAGTTTTTCGATGACATCAATGGCGCATTTCAATTGAGTCATGTTAATATCGAGTGCCGCGGTCAGTTTCTCATAGTGATGGCCCGCCAGATCATTCAAGTGTTTGTCGAGAATCCGGCATGCCAGTTCTGCATCCGGTGAATCGTGGCGCAACACTTCCAGTTGCAGCAAAAGGCATTCGCGCAGGTCGCGGGCGCCGACACCAACCGGGTCAAGCCCTTGCACGGTCTCAAGTTCGTCGTCCAGCTCGGTTTCCGTCACCAAAATATTGTGGGCAAAAGAAAGGTCATCCGCCAGGTCGGCAAGTGAAATCCGCAGGTAACCGTCATCATCGAGGCTGTCAACGAGGTATCCAGCCAGCAGGCGTTCGCGAGGTGGGAGGGACATCATGCCAAGTTGCTCCTTCAACAGTTCACGGAATTTTTTTGCCTGGACGAGGTTACTGGAGTAGTCGGTTTTTTCAGCGGCGCCGGAGTCGGGAGCTGTTATATATTCCAGGTTTCCTTCTTCGTCTTCGCTGCGCTCGTCTGCTTCGCCAGATGCGGATTCCTCACGAGTAGCCGGGGAATCTGAATCTTCACCGCTTTCCTGCTGGGCTACTCCTGCTTCCAAAACCAGGTTTTCCTCAATTTCATCCTTGATCCGTTGCTCCAGTTCGAGGGAGTTGAGTTGAATAAAATTGAGCAACTGAATTTGCTGCGGCGAGAGCTTCATCAGCTGTTTCTGACCAAGTTGTTGGTTGTGCCTTAGCATGTTGTTCGTTTTTCAGGTTTTCATGAGCAGGAGTCCACTGACAACAGATTTGAAAATATGTGGAAAGTTAACCCCAAAATGGGACATTGTCAAAAAAGAATGCAACACCAGCCTCTAATGAGCATAAGCCCAAACAATTGGCTACTGGGTCAGCGGTTTTGATTGCACTTCCACCCCATTGCCAGAGGTATGTTCTACCGGATGCGCCGATTCCGTTGCCCGTTGTTCCGCTTCGTATTTGGTTTTACCCCACCAATCTTTTCCACTTTGAAGAATGTGCGCCACCAGATCGTCCCATTCATCCGCATCGTGTTTGGTTTGGCTCCACCACTTTTTCCCGCTTTGCAGGATATGAGCCACGAGATCATCCCATTCATCAGCGCCGTATTCAACTCCATTCTCAACATAATCCTTCATCTGTTCCTTCTTTTGCATGTTGCCCTCTTGTTGCTGATTCAGCAGTTCCCGCCCCCTGTTTGTCAACTTGACAAGTTTTTTACGGGTTGATTTGCCTGATTCCGGGGCCATCAACAAACCAATTACCACGCCTGCCACACTGCCTCCTATTAAAGCAGCGATTAATTTCGAATTGGACATGATCCTGTTTTTTACTGATCTTTAACTGAATCGGTGATTTCATCTAAATAATCAAAAAACCTGTGCCATGCTGGATGCATCGCAGGCGATGTGCAATAAATTACCCACTTTGGGGAAATTATTGGAATTTATTGCCCAGAAATTCGGCAAAGTAGCTGGTACGTTTTTTTTAAAAAAAGGATATCAGAACAGGCTGTATCCCCAAAGTACAGCCGGGTTACCAATTTGCTTTAATCTGGCTTTTTATGTCAAATAGCCTTCAATCTACACCGTAAACAACTGTATGGTCACCCACCATTCAAATGCCACGTGCCTTAATCATCGCACGGAGGCAAGCCATCTATTTCAAAAAAATACCGAAACTGTCCGAACCCTGCTCATTATCGACGATGAGCAGGATATGTGCTTGTTGCTCCGGCGCGCATTGCGCAGCCGCTTTGACCACATTGAGTTTGCACACTCCCTGACGGAGGGTGTGGCAGCATCACTCAAAAACAAGCCAAGCGTCATACTATTGGACAACAACCTGCCGGACGGATTTGGCGTCCACCACATACCATTGTTCAGAACCGGCGCCGATGCCGTGCAGATTGTGATGGTAAGTGCCATGGACATCCAGTTTGAGGCGCTGGAAGCAGGTGCCGACGAATTCATCGGAAAACCGGTGAATATGGATGCCTTGCATAACATCCTCGATAAAGGTTGTGAAAAAGGCAATTGACACCAGAATGTGTTCCCGTTTGCAGTTCGTTTCGATCCGCATGCCAGGCAATATTATGTGCTGAGCCGGATTTTTCGACTTTTGTCCGGGCTTTTGTCCGGGCATACGGGGCGCAGTCGCCCGACTGCCTTTTGAAGGTAAATGCCTCCCACAGCGAATTTCATCCGCCGATTCCGGCCATTTATCCAACTATTTTCCTCAGTGATTGCACTCCCGATATCCTTGCAGCGCTTACTTTGAAAATCAAGGCGCCTGCCGCCGCTTTGTCGTCCGGGCACCGTGTTTTCAGTGCCTGCCTTGTCCCGCGCAAAACCGGGTCACGCGCAACACCTGAACGACAAAACAGAACGGCAATAATATCGACTTAAAACGCATCGAAAAATGGCAACTACACCGCCCAAACGGAAAAGAACCCTACTCTATGTCCTGATTGGCTTGTTTGTACTACTGATCATCGCCGCCGCCATCAAGGCGCGTTCCAAGCCGAAGGGCGACGAAGTGACCGTAGAAAAAGTGCAGCACCGTACCATCAGGGAGACGGTCAGCGCCAGCGGCAAAATTTTCCCGGAAACGGAGGTCAAGATCAGTTCCGACGTATCGGGGGAGATCACCGAACTTTATGTACTGGAAGGCGACTCCGTCACTGCCGGACAAATCCTCGCCAAAATCCGCCCCGACGAATACCAAAGCGCCGTGGAACAGGGCCAGGCTTCACTGAATACCGCCCGCTCCCAGCGTGAAATATCGACCTCCAACGTCAAAACGAGCACAGCCCAAATCGACCAGTACCGGGCCGAGGTGCAACGTGCCAAAGCGCAACTCGACGCCGCCCGCAACACGCACCAGCGCAACGAAAAACTGTATAAGGACGGGGTGATTTCCACAGCCGAATTCGAAACGTCGCTCAGCAACCTCAAAGCCGCCGAAAGCGGCTTCGCCGCCGCCGAAGCCACGTTGAAATCCGCCGAAAACAACCTGACCAACGCCCGCGAAAACGTGCGCGTGTCCGATTTCGGCATCAACAGCGCCAGCGCCCGCCTCAAAGAACTCAAAACGAGCCTGCAAAAAACGATCATCACCGCCCCGGTGAGCGGCATCGTCAGCAAACTCAACGTGGAAAAAGGCGAGCGCGTGGTAGGTACCCTGCAAATGGCCGGTACCGAAATGATGCGCATCGCCAACCTCAGTTCGATGGAAGTGCAGGTGGATGTCAGCGAAAACGACATCCTCAAAGTAAGTGTAAACGACGAGGCCGACATCGAGGTCGATGCCTACCTGGGTCGCAAATTCAAAGGTAAAGTGACCGAAATCGCCAACAGCGCCAGCAACGTGAGCGCTGCCGGCGTCAGCCTCAATACCGACCAGGTGACCAATTTTGTGGTCAAAATCCGGGTCGATCCTACCACCTATGCCGACCTGATGGGCAAAGGCAAACTGCATCCGTTCCGGCCGGGCATGTCCGCTTCCGTCGACGTTTATACCAATACGGCTGACAGCACGCTCAGCATTCCGCTCATCGCCGTTACCACCCGGGAGGACGACAAGGACAAGGATAAGGACGAAGAAAAAAAGGATGAAAAGGAGACTACCAAAAAGGCCGACGATGCCATCAAGGAAATCGTGTTTGTGGTATCCGGCGACACGGTGGGTATCCGCGAAGTAAAAACGGGCATCCAGGACAACGACTACATCCAGATACTCACCGGCCTGCAAGAGGGCGAAACAGTGGTCACCGGCCCCTATTCGGCAGTGGCCCGCAAACTCAAGGGCGGCAGCAAGATCATCATCTCCGACAAGAAGAAGGGCGAAGACAAGGACAAAAAGGGCGTGAGCGTCGAGGTGGATTAAGAGCCCTCAACTCAAAAAGGAACCTTACTTTTGCCGCGCCGCAACCCAATGCAGCGCGGCATTTTTTATGGAAGATCAACATACCCTCCCGCCAGATACAACTGCCCTCCCCAAAAACGGCCACCCCAAGACGGTGATGCTGTCCACCAATACGACCTTGTTCTGGAGAATTTTTGTCCCGGTATTCGGTACGGTGTTTATGGGCGGATTTCTGGCAGCCTTCCTGCTGGTGGACGGTGATGACCTGGACCTCCCGATCCACATCATGTGGCCGCGCCTGCTTCTGTTTGTCATATTTGTTGCCTGGCTCTGGATGGTGTACCGTACCCTCTGGCGACTCAAACGCCTGGACGCCGACGACATGCACATCTATGTATCGGATTACTGGACGACCGTGCGGTATCCCTGGACAGATGTGGAAACTATAGAAGAGAAAAGGCGGCTCGGCCGGCGCATTGTAAATTTCGTGTTGCGCGCACCGGGGCGTTTCGGACAGGTGATTTCATTCCTGCCGGGTTCTACTTTTGATGAATGGATGAAAGGCCGAAAAGTGATTTCCTGAACCTCAGAGCCCCCGCAATTGAGCGGTAAACGTGCCGTCCCGAATTTCGATCACCGAGCCGTTGTTCATTTTCAATACACCGCTGAACGTTCCATTTATTACGTTGCCGGTGCGGGAAACGACCGATAGTTGCACGGCATCCTGACTGCCTTCGAATGACAGGGTGCCAGTCTGGTAGGCGGGATCGTCGTTGGGCTGGATCAATGCCCCTTTGTAATCATGGAGTGTAATGCGCGCATTGGCAACATTTGCAGGCAAATGCCCCTGAACAAGGTCAATGGTGCCCAATAGCGACAGCCGGAATGCCGGGTCAACAGCGTTGTCCTGTCGGGTTATGGAAAGCAGATTGCCGGCAGAAAAAACCGTCCAGTCGTCGGAAATATCCTTGGCCGGGGAGTTGCCGCAGCCGGCACCCGCGCAAAGGTTGTTGTTTTCACTGGCCGTTTCCTGGCGAATGGCGCCGAGTTCAACCGACCTTTCGCCGACAGAGAAACGGATGACCGTGGCGACGAAGGATTGGTTGCCGGAAGCATCATCAATTGGTGCGGTTTCTTTCTGACAGCCGAACAAAGCAGCGAAAAGCAGTACAAAAGACAGGAGGATTTTGCCGTTTTTCATATTCATTTATTTTATGTTTGGCGAAAGTAGCACTTCTGCCAAACAAACCACACGGGAAAATTTGGTCAAATTATGCAAATGGACACTTTTCTTCATTTTTACCTGCGCGACATCGACAAATTCATCGCTGAAACGGAGGCTTTTCCCACAGAAGAAAGCCTGTGGGTCACCGGCGGCGATGTAAAAAACCCCGCAGGTACACTGGGGTTGCACATCGCCGGCAATTTGCAACATTTCATCGGCGCAATATTGGGCGGCACGGGTTATGTCCGCCGGCGCGAACTGGAGTTTTCCTTGCGCGACGTACCCAAAAGCGACATCCTGAGCGGCTTGCACACTGCACGGAAGGTAGTGGAAACGGTATTCGGCAGCATGAGCGATGCGCAGCTGAATGCGGTTTTTCCGGCCGACCATTTCGGCGAAAACCGCTCTACACTGCACGCTTTGCTACACCTGCAAGCCCACCTGAGTTACCACCTCGGGCAACTCAATTACCTGCGCCGACTGGTGGCCATGCCGGGCTGAAGGCTTGCGCCTTTTGAGTGAAAGTCCGACTGCTTATTGCGGGTTTCAGCGTACGATCAGTTTCTCCCTTTCCGGGCCTGTGGAAATCATTTTGACCGGTACACCCAGGTATTCTTCCAGGTCCTGGAGGTATTCTCTGGCTTCCAGGGGCAGTGTATCAAAAGTGGTGGATGCGTCGAGTGACGTGTTCCACCCCCGGTAACTTTTGAAAACCGGTTCCACATCCACATGGCACAGGTCGAAGGGCAGATTCTGATGCTCCCGGCCGCCGTAGCGGTATTGAGTGGCCGCTTTGATTTCAGGAAAAATATTGAGTACATCGATCTTGGTCATGCAGATCTCGGTCACACCGTTGAGCAGGATGGTGTAGCGGAGTTGCGGCAGGTCGATCCAGCCGCAGCGACGCGCCCTGCCGGTGGTAGAGCCGAATTCCTGACCCTCCTGGCGGAGTTTTTCGCCGGTTTCGTTGTCCTGTTCGGTGGGGAAGGGGCCGCCGCCCACACGGGTGCAATAGGCTTTGGTGATGCCGATAACCCTGCCGACACGCTGCGGCGCCACCCCCAGGCCTGTACAAACGCCGGCGGTGATGGTATTGGAAGAGGTTACGAAAGGATAAGTGCCAAAGTCGATGTCGAGCATGGAACCCTGGGCGCCTTCGGCCAGGATTTTTTTGCCGGCGGCGAGGGCGTCGTTGATGTAATATTCACCGTCGACCAGGGGCAGGGAGCGCAGGGTATCGAGGCTCTGGAACCAGGCTTTTTCTTCCCCTTCGAGGTCGAAAGCCACTTCCGGGTAGATGCGCAGCAATTCCAGATGTTTGGTTTTCAGTGCCTCGTATTGTTCGCGGAAGGACGGCAATTCCACATCGCCGACACGCAGACCGTTGCGGCCTGTTTTGTCCATATAGGTTGGGCCGATTCCCTTCAGTGTGGAGCCGATTTTGGCTTTGCCTTTGTGGGCTTCGCTGGCCGCATCGAGCCACCGGTGGGTGGGCAATATGAGGTGCGCCTTGCGGGAAATGAGCAGGCGGCTGTGAAAACTGACGTTGCTTTGTTCCAGTGAGCGCAATTCGCGCTGAAAAATAACGGGGTCGAGCACCACACCGTTGCCGATGAGATTGATGAGGTTTTCGCGGAAAATACCGGATGGCACCGTGTGCAGTACGTATTTGTTGCCACCGAACTTGAGTGTGTGGCCGGCATTGGGCCCTCCCTGAAAGCGCGCCACGATGTCGTAGTCGTTGGCCAGAAAATCCACGATTTTGCCTTTGCCCTCATCGCCCCACTGGAGACCGAGTATAACGTCTATTTTTTGCATAATTACAGTTTTCAGACAGCAGACCCCGGTGTGGCAGGTTTCCGCTTGCCTATTTTGCACTTTTGCTGATTTTCGGATCGGCAGGGTAAAAAACGGCTTTTACACTGCAATTGAATGGTTAAAAAAACAAATCCGGTTTCCGAAGCCGGACACCGGAGATCATAAGCGCTGCAAAAGTAAGCAGGATTGGACGGATTCTCAGGATTCTGCAATATTTACTTGTCCGAGGAAAAACATGTAAACACCTGCAAACCTTCCAATCCTGTTTACCTTTGCAGCATGAATCGGTTGGCACTATTCCTGGCGTTTTTTGCATGCATCGTCGTTCCGGCGCAAGGGCAGAACAATGCCAACCCTTTTGAGATGTCGCACCGGCTGTCCAAAACGGCTTCGGCGCTGGCAAACAACATCGCGGCCGTCAGCAATCCTTTCGACGTGAAGCCTCACCGCATACCGGGGGCGTCGGCGGCACTGGCCGAAAACGCCACCACTTTCCGGCCGGCCTCTTTTTTGCCGCGCGACGGCGATACCCTGCCGGACATGGCCTTGTTCTGGATTCTGTCGGGCATATTCGCCTTTCTGACCTTTTGTGTGGCGGCCAATCGGAAGGTGGTGGGCAAAGCCTGGCGGGGTTTTCTGAATGACAACGGACTTACAGTGGCGCACCGTGAGGCTTCGGGCTTTGTGGGTCTCGCGCCCTATTTTCTGTTGTACATCAATTTTTTGCTCAACGCAGGCATGTTTATGTTCCTGCTGGTTCGCATATACAAGCGGGAAGACTTCAACAACTGGCTGTTCCTGTTGATCTGTATGGTGGCTGCTACCGCCATTTTTATCTCCAAACACCTCATGCTGAACATTGCGGCCTGGCTTTTTCCGGTGGAAAAAGAAGTGCAGCGCTACAATTTTCTTGTTGTCATATTCAACTGTGTGCTGGGGCTGTTCCTGATGCCGTTCAATTTTTTACTGGCCTTTTCCACAAATATCAAATCCGACCTCGAATTTCCGAACGATTACAGTTACTTTCTGGCATTCTGGACACTCGGGCTGGTGGCCATTTTTTACGCCTACCGCGGGGTGCGGTCGGCCGGAATTAGCTCCAAATTTTTGGCAGACAATCAATTCCACTTTTTGTTGTACCTTTGTGCCGTCGAAATCGCACCGGTCATTTTACTGATCAAACTGGCGCTGATTCAGGCAAGTGTATAAAGTTGAGAAGACTTCCGTTTTTAAACTTTGAAGGTCAGGTCCACCTAACTTGAACAATCTTTTACCGGAATCTTCGGAACTTTTCAACCCGTAACCTCGTATTCACCTGACAAATTTCACATAAACACACTCCCGAATGTCTGCAAGCGCTGCACCTGTTCAAGGAGAGACCTTCAAGAAAGTCCACAACATCCTCATTTCCCAGCCGAAGCCGGCACAACGCTCTGCTTACGACGAATTGGAAAAACGATTTGGCGTTCGCATCGATTTTGTGCCATTTGTGACAGTCGAAGGGCTTACTGAAAAAGAGTATCGTAAGAACCGCGTCTATCCAAACGACTACACGGCCATTGTTTTCACCAGTAAAAACGCAGTAGATCATTTTTTCCGGCTTTGCGGCGAGCTCCGCATCAAAATGTCGGAAGAGACCAAGTATTTCTGTGCGACAGAAACCATCGCCAATTACCTGCAAAAGTTCATCATGTTCCGCAAGCGCAAGGTGTTCAACGGCGAAAAATCCATTACCGAACTCAAATCCTACATTCTGCGCAACAAGGAAGAAAAATTCTTTCTGCCGTGCAGCGATCAGGGCAACCCGGATGTGTCGCGTTATTTCAGGGATTTGAAAGTGCCCATTCAGGAAGCCATCATGTTCCGCACGGCCAATACCGATCTGAGTGACCTGAAAGACATCAAATACGACATTATCGCCTTCTTTTCGGCGCTCGAAATCAAATCCATGTTCGAGCAATTCCCCGAATTCAAGCAGGAAGACCGCCGCATTTGTGTGTTCGGCCAGGCAGCCCTCAAGGCGGTGAGCGACCGCGGCATGAACGTCAACATCCAGGCCGGCACACCCGAAGCACCTTCCATTGCGGTGGCACTGGAGACTTATTTGAAGATTTCGAACAAAGCCTGAGTTGCGGAAGTCATTGGTGGTCATTAGAATAGGTTTGTATCGTCAGCCCAACCCGCTTTCTGCAAATTTAAAAAATGACGCTTCGCGACTCCGAACGCCTGCTGCCCTCACTCAGTTTTACCCATACCACCCCGCCGGGGCGACTTTGCACAAGGTCGCCCCGGTGTTTTTTTCAGGCAGGTACGCTTTTTGCCCACCGTAATTTGTTCTTACAGAACACGTTTTTACCTTTGTTACTTCGACCAACCCCGAAACTTCAACCGAACTTATGCCGACTGATTCAATCGCCCAACCCGGCGGAGTGTCCGAGTTCACCGATGCCATTTATCAAAACATCGCCCGCAACATCAGCGAAGGCTCCTGTGTGCTGTTTCTCGGCCCCCTGGCCGTGACAGCCAAACAAACCGACGGCTCCTTCAAGCCGCTGACAGAACAGTGTGCCAACCAGCTGGCCAAAAACCTGGGCCTGAGCAAGGAAGAAGAGGACTCGCTTTATCACGTGGCCAGCAACCTGCGCATCCGGGCTCAGCGCTCCGATACCATGCTGATCTCCGACGTGCAGGATTTTTACACCCGGGCCGAACGCGATGCCGAACTCCACCCCATGCTGGAGCAACTGGCCGACCTGCCGTTCAAAATCATCGTCAATACCACGCCCGATGACTTTTTCGCGCGCTACTACGCCACTGCCGTGCGCGATTACCGTTTCGACTTTTACAATTTCAGAAAACCTACTTCCGACCCACTTTATACATTCGGCGACGACGCCGTGCCGCTGATTTACAACCTGTTCGGTTTTTACAAAAAATCCGAATCGCTGGTGCTCACCTACAGCGACCAGCTGGCCTACGTCAACAAAATCACCGGCGCCCAGCACGAACGCCTGCCGGACAGCCTGCTGGCAGCTTTTACGGTGCCGCGGTTTTACCTCTTCCTGGGTTTCGATTTTGAAGACTGGAGTCTGCGCGTGCTATTCGACGCCCTGTTCAAAAACGCCCGCGGCAGCATACAACCCTTTGCCTACCCACTGAAAGGCAAACGCGAAACCGGCCCTTATGCACGGGTATTTTTCCAGGGCGAATTCCGCATGGAGTTCCCGAAAGTGGACATGGAAACCTTTGTGAGCAACTTGCTCGAACACATCAAAAAACTCGACGGCCATGCCGCCAGCGACAGTTCGGCACCGCTGGCCGAGGCGCTCATACTGCACAACGAAGCCAAAGACGATGCCGAATGCCAGGCGCTGCTGAGCCACCTCAAACCTCTGAAAATCCGTACCATCACCCTGCGCGACGCCGTCGGTCAGGGCGACCAGCAGGAATGGATCCGAAAGACGCTCGATACGGTGCAGGTGGTGCTGCCGCTCGTCAGTGCCGACTTTTTTGACGTTTCCAACCCCGCCATTCCCCTGCTCGACGAAATCGTAAAGCGAAACGACCCGCGCAAGCGTTTTTTGGTGATGCCTGTATTGTTGAAAAACTGCGCCATCGACGCCACGCCGCTCGGCCAGTTGCGCACCATCCGGCCGCCGAAAGGTGAAGCCGTATTCGGCGCCGGGCAGGAAAACAAACACCTCGCCGACATCGCTGAAAAACTGAAAAATTACATCGAAAACCTGAGCTGATACAGCCTCCGAACACCGCACTCATGCCGAACACGACACTATGACGCCCTACGCCGCCAACCTTCCACGTCGCTACCCTGGTCTGAAGCCATTCGACCGCGCACAAAGCGCCGTGTTCTACGGTCGCCGGGAAGATGCTGCCCGACTGACCAATCTCATTCTGCAACAGCGGCTTGTCGTATTGTTTGCCAAATCCGGCATTGGAAAAACCTCCATCCTGCAGGCAGGTGTGGCGCCTGCCATCGAACAACAAAACTTTACCCCGTTATTTATTCGCCTCGACAAAACCGGCGCTCCACTGGTGGACACCGTGGGCGAAATCCTGACCAAAAGTGACCTTGTAGGCGGGCGTGATGCCACGGGCGAACGTCCCGGCGAGCGCGAAACCCTGTGGGAACGCATGAAACGCCTCGAATTCGACCTCGACGGCCTGCCTGCCACACCGGTACTGGTATTCGACCAGTTTGAGGAAGTATTCACCCTCGGGCACAGCGAGGCCAGTCGCCGCCGCTTTTTGGCCGAACTGGCCGACCTCGCCAACGGCGCCATGCCCGATGTGATCCGCACCAGCCTGCTGCAACGTTTTCAGCAAGGCGATGCCGATCTGACACCGGAAGTCATGCGCTGGTGGGAATCCCAGCCTGAATTGCGCATCGTCATCAGCATCCGATCGGATTTTCTCCACCTGCTCGACGAAATCAGTCCGCTCATCCCAGGCATTCTGCACAACCGCTACCAACTCCAGCCGCTCAACCGGAAACAGGCCGAAGAAGCCATTGCCTTGCCCGCCGGAGCGGACGGAGGCCCTTTCGCAAGCGCCCGCTTCAGTTACCACGCCGATGCAATGGACCAGATCATTGATTTTCTGGCCGGAAGAGAAGAAGAGGAAGGGCGACAGGCCGTGGACGACCTGCCATTGCTGAAAAAACAGGACGAGATCGAATCCTTCAACCTGCAAATCCTTTGTCAGTATGTCGAGGAAAAAATCATAGAAACCCACCAGCCGGAAGGGTTTGTGGTGATACCGGAGTTCTACGGCGCCCAGGAAGGACTGGAAAGCGAAATCCGCGACTTTTACCAAAAGCAGGTGCAAACGTTGCCCGATGTGTTCGCCCGCAAAACCGGGATGCCGCTCGAAAATCCGGCAGTGATGACTGCTACGGTGCAACGCCTCATCGAGGAAAGCCTCGTGACCCCCAACGACCGCCGGTGCAGCATGGTGGATGACTACCTCATCGCTGCCTATCCCGGCGTAACCCACGATTTCCTCGATGTTCTGGTCGACAGCCGCCTGTTGCGGAAAGAAAACCGGCTCAACGACTTTTATTACGAAATCAGCCACGACACCTTGTTGCCCGCCGTGGTCGAATCGCGCAACAACCGGCGGCGCCAGGAAAAAGCCGAGCAGGAACGCCTCGAATACGAGCAAAAACTGGCCGAAGAAGCCAAAAGGCGCGAATCCATTGAAGCCGAACTGGCCTCCAGCCGCCGGCAACGCCGCATGGCGCGCCGGATTGCCATCACGTCGTTGTTTACCATCGTGATCATGATCCTCTTCGGCATCTGGTTTGTGCGCGACTACATCAACGCCGCCAAAGACCAGTTGCGCAACGCCGAACGCAGTGTGTACAACGAACTTTACGGGGCAGCCATCCCCAGTTACGAAGAACTGCTCAAGCACCCGCGACGCTGCTGGGTACTCAAACGCTCGCGCCCTTCCAAAATAGTGCAGGACGAACTTGCCATCGCCATGCAGTTCGATTCCTTGTACCGCCTGGTGGATACCAGCCTGGTGCAGGGCGACCGGTTCTTTTTCCGTGAAAATTATGCGGCTGCACTGGACGCCTACCGCGGCGCAGTTGGGCGGCAGGAACAATACAAGGCACTGGTGCTGGAGAAATCCGTTCTCAGTGATTCCGGCAGGGTTTGGCGCGTCGATTCGCTGCGGATGGTATCCAAATTTAATTCCATTGGCTTTCGCATCGAAAATGCACGCAACTCCCTCATCAAGGAATTCAAAATCCGGCAACGCGACTTCGAAGTGTTCAGCGAAGCAAAGGTGTGGGGGCAGGCAATGCGCAACATCGAACGCATGCAGGAGCTCCTGCCCAGTCAGACCAAAGACCTGGAACTATTGCAAGGCCAGTTGAACCTCGATGAGGATCCAAAGGCTTATGTGGAGCGCGAAAAATTACGATGCGATCTGGAAATCAGGCGATTACAATAAATGTATCTCCCCGGCACCCATGAAAAAAGGGCAATTCCGTTGACCGGAACGCCCTTTTTTCTCATAGTCGTTTTGTTTTGAAGTGGCGGCGCTCTATCGCCTGCCCGCTGCTATCCATCCACACAGGGTTCTAGGTATGAGGTGATTGAAAGTTGGTTGGTTTCTTTTTTATCTTATCTGCTGCGGTCCAGTGCACAATCGGCTTGGGCATACAGGTCAATGGATGCCAACAATTCGATCGGCGCCACACTTTTGCAGGTTTCCAAAAACTCTTCGTCGCATTCAGCAGTCATGTCGGGCATGGGTGGCAACGGCCGGACGGTGGCTGCCAGCAGTTGTTTTTCCGTTGCCTGCCGCGAAATGACATCGCGGGCAAACATGATTTTCGGCCTCCAGTAACTGGAAGTGGATACATTTTCCACAATAATGCCTCTGGATGAAGTGCTGTGCACGCAAAAAATACCTTCTTCCGTGCGGCGAACTACCAAGGCCACATGGGTGACACGGCCGCGACGGCCGAAGAAAATCAGGTCGCCGGGCAACACCGCGTCCAGGCTGACTTCTTCACCCTGGTGTGCCTGAGCCGAAGAGGCCGGCGACACCGAGATGCCGAATTCGCGCAGGGCGAAACTGGTGAAACCCGAGCAATCAAATCCCGTTTTGGAAGCGCCTCCACCGTGCCGGTATTCGATACCGACAAAATTCTGCGCATATCCGGCGATGAACTCGCGGAGCTGCATCATGGATTCGTTTACTGCGGGTGCTGCATTCGGGTCATTATGACTGAATGCCGGGACACTGAAACAAAAGAGGGAAAGGGTAAAAACAATTGAAAACAGTCGTTGGGGGCAACAGGAAGGTTGTGAATCTGACATAAATTATGTCGTTTTGGTTTGGCAGCTGCAGAGGTGGCAGCCACTCGCCCCGCCATGGGCGAAAGTTGGTTTTAGTACATTTTTTTGAGGCTGCGGCAGTTCCGGTGGCTTTTGCGGATGGCGGTAATGTTCGCGGAAGGTTTTGTTCTAAGAACTGCTGCAAGGGAATAAAACCGCTAAAGCCGGGGCAAAGGTAGAAACGCTTTTCAAAAAACCATGCGTTTGAAACAAAAAATGGAAAAAAGTTTTCAACACAGTTGAAAAACATCCGCGTCCTGCAAAAAGGGTAATTGTCGGCGGTATTGTTGCAAATTGTCCAATGATAGTTCGGTAGTCAAGACGTCTTCCCGGCCGGAAATCTGGAAATAAGGGGCCCCGCCAAAATCAATGACGGCCGAATCGCCCTCATATTCCAGCCCTGTGCCGTCGGTACCGACGATGTTGGCACCCGCCACAAAGGCCTGATTTTCGATGGCACGGGCCGTCAGCAACGAGCGCCAGTGGTGGGCGCGGCGCGAAGGCCAGTTGGCCACATAGATCAGCAGGTCGTACAAAGGTTCAAGTCCGCTCACAAACGATCCGGGGCTGTTGCGGCTCCAGGCCGGGAATCGCAGGTCGTAGCAGATCAGCGGACAAATGCGCCAGCCCATCCATTCTACCGTTACCCGTTTTTTGCCGGGAGCGAAATGCTCCTGCTCGCCCGCCAGTGAAAAAAGGTGTTTTTTGTCGTACACCTCAAAACGGCCATCGGGGCGCATGAACACCAGCCGGTTGTGGTATTTTCCGCCATCGGCACAGATAAAACTGCCCACAATGGCGGCGCCGAGAACGCTGGCCTCGTTTTGCAGCCAAAGCATGGTTGGCCCGTCCATCGGCTCGGCCAGCAGGGCGGTATTCATGGAAAATCCGGTGGTGAACATCTCCGGCAACACGACCAGATCGGTCTTGCCGCGCAGGCCGGCGATTTTTTCGGAGAACATGGCGCGGTTGGCCGCGGGGTTTTCCCAGCTAAGGGCAGATTGAACAATGGAAATGCGCATGAGCAGATGAGTTACGGTTGCGGGGCAAAAGTAAGGAATCCGACACGGAGGGAATAAGATCATAAAAAACCGGACGCAGGTCATCGGCTACCGCTCGCTGTTGCCCTACCTTTGCCCCAAACCTGACCAAACATCATGGACATCACCCGGCAAGGCTACGTCCGCACCGACATCACCACCGACGGCGTAGCGCACATTATTTTTTATCACCCCAACCACAACAGTCTGCCGAGCCGAATGCTGGCAGAACTGACCGCTGCCTTCGAAGCAGCCGGCAAGCACCCCGACGCGCGGGTCATCGTGCTGCGCAGTGCCGAACACAATACTTTTTGCGCTGGCGCCAGTTTTGACGAACTCGCCGCCATCAGCGACTACGATACCAGCCTTTCCTTCTTTTCCGGTTTTGGCAGCGTGATCAATGCCATGCGCAAATGCCCCAAAATTATCATCGGACGCATCCACGGCAAGGCTGTTGGCGGCGGTGTCGGGCTGGCGGCAGCCACGGATTTTTGCATGGCGTCCAAATATGCGTCCGTGCGATTGAGCGAACTGGCGGTGGGTTTCGGGCCCTTTGTGATCGGGCCGGCCGTGGAGCGCAAGGTGGGGCCTGCGTCCTTTGCCCAAATGGCGCTCAACCCCTCGGAATGGTTCATCGCCGACTGGGCCAAATCAAAAAGCCTGTTTCAGGAGGTATTCGAAACCGTGGAGCAACTGGACGCCTACATCGCCCATTTTTGCAAAAACCTGTGCGCCAGCAGCCCGGAAGCGTTGGCGGAACTGAAAAAAGTATTCTGGCAGGGAACGGAGCACTGGGATACCTTGCTCAACGAAAGGGCCGCCATCAGCGGGCGGCTGGCGTTGTCCGACTTCACGAAGCAGGCCATCGCAGACTTTAAAAAGGGCTGAAAAAAACCTTGTTCATCATCAAAGCCATTGTATATGTCAACGCACCATAACGATTGGACCTACGAAGAATTTCGCGCCTTCGCGATGCTGTTTGCGGCCAATGCGGACGGCCATATCACCGCCGATGAAGAAAACCTGATCGCGCCCACCCTGGCGCCCGAACAATACGGGCGCGTCCGCGATGTCTTCCAGCAAAGTTCGGACGCCGAGGCGCTGGACATCATCCTGGTGTGCAAGGAAAAATACTGCACCACGCCCGAAGACAAGGAACGGGTGCTGACCGACATGCGGCGCATTTATGAAGCCCACCACGGATTCGAGCAGATCGAACTCGGGGTGCACCACATTTTTGAGCGCATGTTCAAGTGAAAAGAGTTGTTCAGAGAGGCTGTCTCAAAAGGTTGATAAAGTTGATAAGGGTTTATAAAAGTTGATATTTTGATCCGAAAATGGCTTAATCCGTTCCCTTTTCGGGTCAAAATATCAACCGGATAAACTTTTATAAACCCGCATCAACCTTTTGGGACAGCCCCCCCTAATGACCCCTAATGACCCTTAATGCCGCTTTCACTTCATGCCAGCATTCCCACAAATTCATCGAACAGATACCGTGCATCGTGCGGGCCGGGGCTGGCTTCCGGGTGGTACTGCACGCTGAAAGCCGGGTAGTTTTTCAGGCGGATGCCTTCCACCGTATTGTCGTTCAGGTTGATGTGTGTGGCGGTCACAAGGGAGGGCGCGTCGTACACGGCTTGCTCCTGCACCCCGAAGCCGTGGTTCTGGCTCGTGATTTCACATTTGCCGGAGAGCAGGTTTTTCACCGGATGGTTGAGTCCGCGGTGACCGTGGTGCAATTTGTAGGTGGGCAAACCGGCTGCGAGCGCCAGCAGTTGCTGGCCGAGACAAATTCCGAACAGCGGCTTGCCATCGGCGAGCATTTTTTTCACAGTTTCCACGGCGTAGGGCATGGATGCCGGGTCGCCGGGGCCATTGGACAGGAAATAGCCGTCCGGATTCCAGGCTTTAGTTGCTGCAAAATCCGTTTTTGCCGGAAAGACTTGCAGGTAGCAGTCTCGCTGGTCAAAACACCGAAGGATATTTTTTTTCACCCCAAAATCCATGACAGCGATGCGGTATTTTGCATTTTCCTCACCGATGAAGTATGGTTCTTTCGTAGTGACGTGGCTCGACAATTCGAGGCCGGCCATCGAAGGTGTGGCGGCGAGCATTTTTTGCAATTCGACCACATCGTCCGTTTCCGAAGAAATGATGCAGTTCATGGCGCCGCGTTGGCGGATGTGTTGCACCATCGCCCGGGTATCCACGTCGTGAATGGCCACGAGGCCCTCCTGTTCGAAATAATCCTGAATGCTTATGTCGGCCGTCAGACGGCTGTAAGGCACATTGAAATTGCGGCAGATAAAGCCCGCGATTTTCACGCTGTCGCTTTCCACCTCTGTGTTTTTGATGCCGTAGTTGCCGATGTGGACGTTGGTAGCCACCAATACTTGTCCGGTGTAGGAAGGATCGGTAAATATTTCCTGGTAGCCGGTCATGCCTGTGTTAAAACAGATTTCGCCGGTGGTGGTGCCGGTTTTTCCGGCGGCTTTGCCTCTGAAAACCGTACCGTCTTCGAGGAGGAGAATGGCTTTGCCCATGAGTGAGAGTGGTGAGGGAAAGCGGGAGCCTGAGAAATAGGAACTGCTGGCTGCCACTGTGGCTCACTGTTTTTCGGGTTGCAAAGGTCGGTCAAGGCAATGACTTTTTCGGAATTTCATTCGATCGGGAAAGTTATTTTTTATCAAAACCCGGAACAGGCTGAATGTTAAGTTTTTATCCAAATTGTAAACTTAATATTAAGTCAGCGTAAAGTCACGGATTTTTGCCGGCATCCAAGTCTGTAAGAACAAAACCATTATCATTTACCATGAAAAAGAAAATCACTGCCCTGATGCAGGACGGAAGCCTGGCCGGCAATGCCGAATATGAGTCCCTGCACAAATCGTATTTACTGGCCCTCAGCGCACTGGACAGGGCAAAAAAAGCAAAAGCCGCTGCCAAAAACGCCTATCGCGAAGCCTTCGACCAGGGCGAAAAAGATCAGGATCGCATGTTCGAACTGCTTACGGCACTGCGCCAGGCAAAATGTATGCAGCGTTTTCACAGCGCCGGCCTGAAACTCAAAAAACACCTGCTCCAGCGCTGGCTGGAAAACTGGCTGAAAAACACCGAAGTGCCGCACGAACCGAAAAAGAGCGGTGGCGCAAAAGTGAAAGTAAAAAATGCCAAACCGCAAAAAGCGCCGGCAAGCCCTTCCAAAGCGCCCAAAGCACCCAAGGTGCAGGCGAAAGCGGCCAAAAAAGCAGGCTGAACTGCTTAGAATGTTGAAAGAGGTAAATTCAAATACGATGACCGGATCGCGACAGAGCGGCCCGGTTTTTTATTTTCCTGAAATGACCAAAAAGTGCGGCCGGTTTTGGAAAATTAAAGCGCCTTTCAGCCTGTCCGGAAAACCACTGACATCCAAGTCCGCCAGCGATTAACCGGACAGTTTCCTAACCACTGCCCTATGACACAACCAACTTTACAGGAACAACTGTTTGACCTCATTCTAGCCCAATATCCACGGAGGGCCGACGCTGTGGAAGACCTTTGTCACGTACTCAATCTGGCCAAAGACCCGATTTACCGGCGCCTGCGGGGCGACACCTTTCTTTCGCCGCAAGAACTGACCACCCTGGCCCTGCGCTACCGCATTTCACTCGACCGGCTGGTGTCGGGTCAAAGCGACAACGTGGTGTTCCAGTTCAACGCCTTTTCCAGAAAATTGTCGGACTTCACCGATTATCTGGATGGTTTTGTCACCGATTTTGAGCAGATTCGCCGCATGCCCAATGCCCACCTGCACTATGCCTCGGTGGAGGTTCCCGTGTTTACCTACAGCCTGTTTCCGGAGCTGATGAGTTTCAAACTCTATATCTGGGGGCGCACCACCTGGGATTTTGAATACCTGCGCCAGCGGCCCTTTGATTTCGATCTGGTGACCCAGCCCGTCATCCGGATGAGCAAGACGGTACTTCAGCACTACATCAGCCTGGACAGTACCGAACTCTGGAGCGTGCAACTGGTGGACAACACACTGGCCCAGATCGAATACCACACCTACTCCGGCGGGTTTCGCAACCCCGGCGATGCCGTCGTGCTCTGCGAAAAAGTGGCCGACTGGGTAGCGCACATGAAAGCCTGCGCCGCTGCCGGCCGCAAATTCGGATTTGGCGACAAACCGGAAAACGGGCAGGGTATTCTGAATCTCTACCACAACGAGATGGTGTACACCAACATTACCGGGCTGGTGACCTCCGACGCCGGTCGCCTGGTGTATTCGGCCTTTTGTAATCCGAATTTTCTGCTGAGTACCGACCCCAAACTGTGCGACTACACCGAAAGCTGGTTCGGCCACGTACTGGCCAAATCCACACCCATCAGCCAGTCGGCTGAAAAAAGCCGCGACTGGTTTTTCCGCGAACTGACCCGAAAAATTGAACGAGTCAAACAACGCATCCAGTTGCACATCGACGAGAACGCCTGACAAAGGCGGAGCGGATTTTTTATTTTTGCCCTGACATGAAAACCTTCACAGTGCGCGACGGGACGCTGGCCAATTTCCTGAACGAGGCGGCCCGCCGCTACAATACACCGGATTTTATTGCCAGCGATCCCATATCGGTGCCGCACCGCTTTTCGGGTTTGCAGGACCGCGAAATCACCGGGTTCTGGGCGGCTACCCTCGCCTGGGGGCAACGCAAAACCATCATCCAAAGCGCCAGCCGCCTGGTCGAACTCATGGACGGCGCCCCGCTGGATTTCATGCTTCGGCACGAGGAAAAGGACCGGGAACGTTTTCTCGATTTCAAGCACCGAACTTTCCAGGCGACAGATACGCTGTGGTTTCTCGAATTTTTTCAGCAATTCTACCGACAGCATACTTCGCTGGAAACCGCTTTTGCCCGCCACCTGCAACCAGGCGACTCCACCATCGAGAAGGCACTCCGGGGCTTCCACCGTGATTTTTTCGATCACCCCTACGCACCCGACCGCACCCGCAAACACGTCGCCACTCCCGAGCGCGGCTCCACCTGCAAGCGGCTCAACATGTTCCTGCGCTGGATGGTCCGGCAGGATTCGGCCGGCGTAGATTTCGGTGTGTGGAAAAACATCAGCCCCGCCCAACTGCTCATCCCGCTGGATGTGCACGTGGAGCGGGTGGCGCGCCGGTTGGGGCTTTTGCAACGCAAACAAACAGATTGGCATTCGGTGCTCGAACTCACCGAAAACCTCCGGGCTTTGGACCCGGAGGATCCGGTGAAATACGATTATGCCCTGTTTGGATTAGGTGTACTGGAGCAGGATCAGTTGTGGCCCTGATACACCAGCCTGCGCACCGTGTAACTTTTGGACTGGTCACTGATGAAGAAAGGGAAAGTCTCCTCGATCAACCCGACGTTTTCGGCATAACGGTGCTCCAGGCGCCGGACCTTGCCGCCGATGTCGAAACCGGGATACATCGAATAAACCTCTTGTGCATTTTTGGTCACAAACGAGCCGGCGGGGGTACTCACCACCGCATTGTCGTCCGTCATTTTGCGGTAAATCTGGCAAATGGTGTCTGAGTTGCCGGCATTAAATGTGGCATAGGCCAGCCAAAGTGCATTGTTAAAATTTTGGGACGAAAACAGGATTTTGCCATCCACATTGACCAGATAGTGCAGCGAGTCGCGCAGAAAAACAGCATCATACCCGGGAGGTGTAAGAAATTGATCCTCCATATATTTATAATAGGTCAGGCCGTTGATCAGGGTGTCCTTTTCCACGTAAGTGCTGTCAAAAACACCCAGTGCAGTGTAGACGCCGTTGGAATCCAGGTAGAAACGTTCGTAAATCCAGTAGTTGCCCACTTTCAGGTTGGCAAAATCGGGGTAGGATACGGGGTAGGTTTCGTCGTTCGCCTCCTTGCAACCGAACGCAATGGCAATGGCAAAAAGCAGAAGGATCAGGAAGTTTTTCATTTTTGTTAAAACATTTGGGTTAGACGAATGCCGGGGCAAAGATTTTACCCTGCGCGCAACCGACGGGTTACCGCAACAAGACTTTCGAAAACCAACTGGTGAAAATAACGGATGTGGTCGCCGCGACCGGTCAGCGGCGGCGTCTGCGAATACGTATCAACTGGCTATTCCAAGACTTCGGCCTGCGGAATCAGGTTGTCTCGTCCATCTGAAAACTGAAATATTTGTCGGGTTCTAGCCTTTATTCGCTTTTGCCTTCCGCCTGGAGTTTTTCAAATTGCTTCAGGTCCGCCTCCGCTTTAGCCGCTTCACCCATGGCATTGTACGCATTGCTTCGGGTGCGATAGGCGCGTGCAAATCCGGGGTTCAGTTCCAGGCACTTGCTGAAATCGTTGATGGCCTCCTGCGGACGGTTGAGGTTGAGCAGCGAAAGCCCCCGGTTGAAATATTGTTCCGCGTCGTTTGGAGCGTGTTTCAGGTAAATATTCAGGTCGGCAACCGATTTTTCATATTGCCGGATGGCGCCGTACAGGTCACCACGGAATTTATAGGATTCGTATATTTCGGGATTGATTTCCAGCGATTTGTCAAAATCCTGAATGGCCTCTTTCACCTTGCCCCTGCTGCCGAATTCCTTGCCGCGCGCTGAATACATCAGCCCGTTTTGGTAGTATCCCTTTTCGATGGCATTGCTGACCACGGAGTTGGTATCCTTCCAGACCCGGATTTGCCGCAGGCTCAACACGACAAGCATCACCAGCCACGCATATCCTGCTGCGCGCAGCAGTCCTGATACATCCGGCCATTTGGCCTGCAGCGCCAGCCAGCCATGCACCAGCAGGAAACAGATGCCGATCATTGCCAGGTAGTTGTAGTGATCCGCGCAAAATTCAAATGTGCCGTGCGAGAAATAGGGCAGCATCACAGATACATTGGCGAAAAAGAACAACAGGCCGAACCAGGCCCAGGGCGCTGTGCGCCGGTACTGCCAGGCAGCAAACAGGGCGCCGGCCACCACCACCGGGGCAGCTAAATAGGGCCAGGGAAACTGGCCGTTCACCTGGTCAAACGAGTAATAAATGTTGAGTTTGAATGGCAAAAGCAGTTTGTACCAATACCAGACGGGCGTGTAAAACAGCACCTGCAAGCGCTCCAGTGCATTGAAATGAACGCCGGGCGTTTCCACCATCGCATTCGTCTGATCGCGGCTGAACAGGGTGAGCAGGCCGAAGCCCAGGGAAATGAGCAGGAACGGTGCATAACCCATCCACTGCCGGGTGCGGCTCAGGGCGGGTTTGCGCCACAGGTCGAACACCATGAATGTAAGCGGCAGCGTCACGGCAGCACTTTTGGCCAGGCAGGCCAGCACGAACATCAACAGTGCCAGCCAATAATTCAGTATTTGACCCGGTTGTTTCGTATAATCCAGGTAGCGCAGGCAGGCCAGCAGATAAAACATCGAAAACAGCGGCGTGCTGAAACCCGCGATCCAGGCCACCGATTCCACCTGAATGGGGTGTATGGCAAACAGCAGTGCCACTGCCAGGGCTGTTTTTTTGCCGGTATCGAGCCGGAGCATCAATTGGAATACGAGGTAAATATTGACGGCATGCACCACCATACTGAACAAATGGTACCAGAACGGACTGTCTTTGCCCAGGATATAAGCCACAGCGTAACCCGCCCAGGTGAGCGGCGCGTACATACCGAGGTTGAACGAACTGAAAATTTTGAAGTCGCGCACGGCCGGGTTGTCCACCGTGGCGGTGTGGTCGTCAATGCCCAGCAACTGGTTGGTGAGGCCGGTGCTGAACACCAGTGCTCCAATGATGACCGGAATCCAGGGCAACCAGCGATCAGGGATCAGCGGCGCGGACGATGCCTGGGCGGTTGTTTTTGGAACTGTGGTTCTGGATTTGGATACCGGTTGCTTTGCCATGAATTCAGGTTGAATAAATCGGGCGAAAGGTACATTCCCTCCCGGAACTTGGTGGTTTTTACTGCAAGTACCGGCCAGAGTAGTGCAGATAAATAGAAGTTCGCTCTATCTTTGAGCAGCGAAGCCCGGCCTTCCCGTGTCTTGGGCAGACATGACTCATTATAAATTAATCTCTTGTATGAAAAAACACTTACTTTCTGTGGCGCTGCTGGTTGC
>Ga0075163_10002668_pt1 | contig 23929 bp, 21 predicted proteins | sample JI1023141ADNA_FD_71478 | JGI IMG/M metagenome (GOLD analysis project Ga0075163, IMG submission 71478) | Wastewater effluent complex algal communities from Wisconsin, to seasonally profile nutrient transformation and Carbon sequestration -... | ecosystem: Engineered > WWTP > Effluent > Algae... | reverse complement strand
CATGGCCGGCAACGTCCAGGGCGCCATCAAGGTGTGCTCGGGCAACCCGACCCCGATGACCCGCATCGTCCAGGCGGGCCTGATGAAGTTCAACAAGAGCGACGACGAGGTCCAGGCCGCGATGGACGAGGCCGCCCTCCGCGAGCTGCCCAAGATCAACGCGCGCACGCCGTACCTGGCGATGCTCTCGAACTTCGCCGTTATGGCCGGCCTCATCGGCACCATCACCGGTATGATCAAGGCCTTCAAGTCGGTCGGCGACGACCAGGGCGGAAACAAGGCGACCGAGCTCGCCGGCGCGATTTCCGAGGCCCTCAACTGTACGGCCTTCGGCATCGGCACCTCGCTGGTCGGCCTCCTTGGCTACTCGCTCATCCAGGGCAAGACCACCAAGGTCTCGGACGACATCAACGAGGTGACGGTCCAGGTCGTGAACCTGGTCGTCAACCACCGCTCCTCCATGCAGCCCCAGGCGTAGCGATCCTGGCGAGGGCGCCTCGGCGTCCTCTCTCTGATCACCTGCCGACTTGAGACTCCCCCGGTCGCCACGCGAGTGGCGCCGGGTTGCCACGGAGGACCCCGATGGGTGCCGCGATAGATACCGGGGACAAGAAGTCGTTCAACGTCGAGTTGAACATCGTCCCCTTCATCGACCTGATGAGCTGTCTCACGGCCTTCTTGCTGGTGACGGCGGTGTGGAGCGAGATCGCCCGCATCACCATCCAGCCGAAGGGCAAGAGCCGCTCGAACGAGCCGCCGCCCGACGAGATCCCCGCGAAGATCTCGGTGCTGATCCAACCCGACATGATCTATGTCGGCGTGAGCTCGGCGCCGATCGACCCGGTGATCGCCAAGAAGGAGAACGGCGAGTACACGTGGTCGACGGTGGAGAGCGCGCTGACCGCGCTGCGCAAGGAGCCGATCTTCGACGGCCGCAAGGACATCGAGATCGCTGCCGAGAGCACCACCCAGGCCAAGGTGGCCTACAAGGACATCATCCACGCGATGGACCTGGCGGCCAAGACCGGGTTCGACGGAGTCGGCCTGTCCGAGCCGTCGAGCCTGTCGTGGCGTCCGAGCCTGTAGCCGAGCCGAAGGGAACATCCGATGCCCGTCCACAAAGCAGGACCACGCCTCTACCGCTCGGTGCCGTTCAAGCACCTGGCCAAGGGCGGTGCTGGTAGCACCTCCCGCTCGTCGAACATCGCGCTCAACCTGACGCCGTTCGTCGACATGATGACCATCTTGGTCACCTTCCTCCTGATCGTGTTCTCGACCAGCGGCGAGCTGCTCAAGGCCCAGAAGGGTCTCGAGCTGCCGAAGGCGGACCGCAAGGAGCAGCTGCAAGACGCGCCGATCATCACGGTCACGAAGAGTGACCTCTCGTTCCAGGGCTTCCAGGTGGCGACCATCGAGAGCCTGCTGAAGGACGAGAACCCGCAGATGAAGATCGAGGCGCTGTTCCTCAAGCTCGACGCCCACGGCAAGAAGACGAAGGAGAACATCGCGCTGTCGTCCAAGGCGACCGACAAGCGGGCCAAGAAGGCCTGCGACGACGCCAAGGCCGGCATCACGAACAACGCCTTCCTGTGTCCCGAGGGCCTGGTGATCTTGCAGGCCGACGAGGAAACCGACGCGCGGATCATCACGATGATCGTGACGACCGCGAAGTACGCGAACTTCGAGAACGTGCTGTTCGCCGTGAAGAAGAAGTAGCGACGCCGCGCGTCGCGCCGAGACGAAAGCCCGTTCCGGACGCTCTCCGGCAACGGGCTTTCTGCCACCGGGGCCCCGCACGCATTCCGCGCCCCGTTCCCCGCGTCACTCTCCGGCCGGTTCGTTATAGTGCCGGCGCCTTCGAAAGGATCGTCCCATGACCCTGCGGATCCGACACCTGGCCGTCCTGCTCCTGGCGGGCCTGGTCCTCGCGACCATGACCGGCTGCCCGGAAGACGAGTTCGACCCGAAAACCTGGACGAAGAAGCTCGACAACCCCAAGGAGTCCGAGCGCGCGGTGACGCAGCTCGAGCGCCTCGGCGACGCGCGGGCGATCCCGGCCCTGGGCAAGGCGTGGGAGAAGCAGGGCCGGCCCGAGCGCATCTTGCAGGTCATCATCGACCTGTCCAAGCCGCTCACCGAGAAGGAAGCCAAGGACCAGTACAAGAACAACTACAAGGCGCGCGCGGCGAGCTGGGACAAGTCGCTGCCGATCCTGGTGAAGGCGATCGAAGAGGTCGACGCCGCCAACCCGCGGTCGGTCGAGAGCGCGCGCCTGGCCGCCGAGGCCCTCGGCGAGGCCAAGCTCGACGAGGCGCTCGAGCCGCTGGTCAAGGCGGCGACGGCCAGCGAGGCCAAGGCGGTCCGCGGCCAGGCGATCCTGTCGCTGGGCGTGCTGGGCAAGGACGGCGCGGTGCCGACCCTGGCCAACATCCTGCGCGAGGAGTTCGACCCGCAGAACCCGGCGATGCACGGCGCGGCGATCATCGCGCTCGGCAAGATCAAGAGCCCGCAGGCGGTGCCGGTGCTGATCGAGGCGATGTACCGCCTGCCGTTCTTCTTCAAGCAGGTGCGGCGCGCGCTGGTCGCGTCGGGCCCGTCGGTCAACGGCCGCATCAAGGCCGCGCTCGAGGGCACCGACAGCGACCTCAACACGCTGTTCAAGGACAAGAAGCTCGACGTGTACTGCGGCGATCCCGGCAAGGAGCAGAAGCCGCTCGCGCAGTGCGTGCCGGTGTCGGCGATGGACTACTACGCGGCGATCATCGCCGGTGACCTGTACGACCCGACGCTGGTGCCGGCGCTCTTGGCCGCGCTGGCCCGCCCGGCCAAGCCGGCGTACCTGGTCGACGGCGCCGCCGGCCCGCCGGCGCAGAACGGCGTGCTCGACGCGCTCCGCAAGATCGGCTCGGCGGCCTCCGCGCAGCCGGTGCTCGACCTGGCGATGACGACCAAGGACATGAACCTGAAGCCGATGGCGGTGGGCGTGTACTCGTTCGTCTCGAAGGACGGCTCGGAGAAGACCGGCACCACCACCGGCCTCGACGCGCTCGGCAAGATCGTCGCCGACACCACCCAGGACTTCACCGTGCGCCTCGAGTCGGCGACGTCGTTCGCGCGGCTGGCCCGCACGCCCGATCGCATCAAGGTGCTGCAGGATCAGGTCAAGGCGTTCGCCGACGGCACCAAGAAGGCGCGCGACGCGGCCGACGGCGCGCCCAAGGCGGCGCTCGCCGCGGCCAAGGGGCCGTACGACGCGGCCCGCGAGCAGCTCAAGGCGGCGAAGGACGCGATCGCCCGCGCCGGCGGCATGAAGAAGGTCGAGGACGGCATCAAGAAGGGCACGATCGATCCCGAGGTGCTCAACAAGATGACGGCGGCGCAGACCGCGGTCGACAAGGTCGAGGGCGCGTACGACGACGCCAAGGCCGACTACGACGAGGCCGACGCCAAGGCCAAGAACTACAAGGCGTCGCAGCGCGTGTTCGAGGCGCACATCGCGCGGGTCGAGGTCGCGATCCGCTGTGGCGGCAAGGCCGAGTGCTACGCCGGCACGCTCACCGCGACCTTCGACTCGGTCAAGGGCGAGCTGGGCAAGTACATCGGCGGCATCGACGCGATGACCCAGGACGAGAAGGACGAGCTGATGGCGGCGCAGATCGAGCGCGCGATGCTCGAGCTGGGCAAGATGGGCTCGGCGGCCGCGAGCCAGACCGACACCCTGCTCGCCGCCGCCAAGAGCGACGACCGCATCATCCGCCAGAGCATCCAGCTGGCGCTGCCCAAGATCGCCGGCAAGGAGTGCAAGCAGTGCGGCGCCAAGCTCGACGAGGCGATCGCCGCGGGCGAGGGCAAGACCACGCTCGGCGACCTGAACTACGAGACCACCGTGCTGCGCAGCTTCTGGGGCGACGCGCCCGCCGAGGCCGCCGCGCCGTGATTCGGTGAGAGAAGGGATGGACGCGGGGCGCGTTTTCAGCTAGAACGCGCTCCACGCGGTGGATGTAGCTCAATTGGTAGAGCACCAGATTGTGGTTCTGGGTGTCGTGGGTTCGATCCCCATCATCCACCCCCGCTAGCAACGTCGACGGCGCCGCAAGGCGCCGTTGCCGTTTGGACCGAGGCACCGCTACCATCGCTGCGATGAGCGGCAAGAAGGACTCCGGGTTCGCTGGCCTCGCGGGCCTGCGCGACCAGCTCCCGAGCGCGCCGGCGCCGGCGCCCGCGACGACGGCTCCGCCGGTGCCCAAGGGCCCGGCCCGGGCGGTGGTGCGGATGGAGCGCAAGGGCCGCGGCGGCAAGGAGGCGACGGTGATCGAGAAGCTCGAGCTGGCGCCGGCGGCGCTGGCGACCTGGTGCAAGGACCTGAAGAGCGCGCTCGGCTGCGGCGGCGTGGTCGAGGGCGACGCGATCGTCCTGCAGGGCGATCTGCGGCCGCGGCTCGAGGCGGTGCTGACCAAGCGCGGCGTGCGCAAGGTGACGATCGCCGGCTGACGCGCGCGGCGCGCCCAAGAGGACTCGAACCTCTGACCCTCGGCTTAGAAGGCCGATGCTCTATCCAGCTGAGCTATGGGCGCATGACCGCGTGGAGGCGGCCGGTGACTCGTCGGGGTGAGAGGATTTGAACCTCCGGCTCCCTGCTCCCAAAACAGGTGCGCTACCAGGCTGCGCTACACCCCGAATCGCGATCGCGATGCGTGAAGGAGTACCGTTGGATCGGCGCCGACGCAAGGGCGGCGTTGGCGAGACGCGGGCGCCATGCACGCACGTGGTCGGGCGCCCACGCTACTGCTCGATGGCGAGGTAGGCGCGCAGGTGCGGGAACAGCGCGGCGAACGCGCGGGCGCGATGCGACAGCTGGCCCTTGGGGCCGATGCCGGCCTCGGCGAAGGTCTGGCCGAGCTCGGGGCAGAAGAACAGCGGGTCGTAGCCGAAGCCGCCGGTGCCGCGGGGCGCGTCGAGAATGACGCCCTTGACCACGCCCTCGGCGGTCATCAGCCCGTCGCGGAGCAGGCCGGCCGGATCGGCGACCGCGAGCGCGCAGCGGAACTGCGCGGTGCGGCGCTCCGGCGGCACGCCGCTGAGGGCCTCCAGCAGCTTGGCGTTGTTGGCGCCGTCGTCGCCGTGGCCGCCGGCGTAGCGCGCCGAGTACACGCCCGGCGCGCCGCCCAGCGCGTCGACCTCGAGGCCGCTGTCATCGGCCAGCGCTGGCCAGCCGGTGGCGGCCGCGACCTCGGCGGCCTTCTTGCCGGCGTTGCCGGCGAAGGTCGGCGCGTCCTCGATGGTGTCGGGCAGCTCGCGGCCCAGCCGCGCCGCGACCTCGGTCAGGTCGATCACGTCGAGATCGAGGCCGTCGACCAGCGCGCGCAGCTCGTAGAGCTTGCCCTTGTTGCGGGTCGCGAACACCAGCGGGCGCTGCATCAGCCCACCGCCGCCCGCTGCGCCGCGGTGAGCGCGCGGATGCCGACCTCGGCGAGGTCGAGCATGCCGGCGAGCTGGCTGCGCGAGAACGGCGCGCCCTCGGCGGTGCCCTGCACCTCGATCAGCTCGCCGCCCTCGGTCATCACGACGTTCATGTCGACCTCGGCGCGCGAGTCCTCGACGTACGGCAGATCGAGCACGAGCTGGCCATCGACGACGCCGACTGACACCGCCGCGACCGGCGGCTTGAGCGCGGCCAGGTCGGGCAGCGCGCCCTTGGCGACCAGCCCGCGCATCGCGATGGCGATCGCCACCCACGCGCCGGTGATCGACGTGACGCGGGTGCCGCCGTCGGCGCACAGCACGTCGCAGTCGACGGTGATCGTGCGCTCGCCCAGCTTGTCGAGGTCGACGGCGGCCCGCAGCGCGCGGCCGATCAGCCGCTGGATCTCCTTGCCGCGGCCGCCGGGATCGCGCTTGCTGCGGGTGTGGGTCGAGCGCGGCAGCATCGCGTACTCGGCGGTGATCCAGCCCTTGCCCTTGCCGGTCAGGAACGGCGGCACGCGATCCTCGACGGACGCGGCGCACAGCACCCAGGTGTCGCCGAGCTTGACCAGGGCGGAGCCCTCGGCGTGCTTCTGGTAGCCGGTGATGATCTCGAGCGAGCGGAGCTGGTCGGCGCGGCGGCCGTCGGGGCGCATGGCGGCGACCCTACCGCGAAAGCTACGGCGTCGGTGCCGCGCACGCGGCGGCGATCGCGCGGGCCAGCCCGTCGGCGATCGCGATCTGGGTGGCGGGCTCGACCAGCTCGCGGCCCTCCTGCGGGTGATCGATGAAGCCGATCTCGACGAGCACCGCCGGCATCGTCGCGCCGAGCAGCACGTGGTGGGCGTCCTGGCGCACGCCGCGATCGCCGGCGGCGCCCCGCACCGCGCGCAGCTCCCGCTGCATCGCGGTGGCGAGGTCCGCGGCCTCCCACTGCGCGGCGCCGCGCTCGAGATCGTCGAGCACCAGCGCGGTCTCGCCGTCGACGGCGTCGCGCGGGGTGCCGGTCTCGCTGCGCAGCGCGCGGCCGTCGACGTCGACGCCCGCGGCGGTGAGCACGAAGGTCTCGAAGCCGCGCTGCACGCGCTCGGGCGACGCGTTGGCGTGGATCGACACGAAGACGTCGGCGGCGCGCTGGTTGGCCAGCGCCACCCGCTGGCGCAGGGTCAGCGTGGCGTCCTGGTCGCGGGTCATGACGACGTCGAGGCCGGCGGCGGTGAGCCGGTCGCGGACCAGGCGGGCGACCGCCAGCGTGACCTGCTTCTCGAACACCCCGGCGAGCGTGCCGGTGGCGCCGGTGTTGGAGCCGCCGTGGCCGGCGTCGAGCACCACCAGCGGGCGGGGGTGAGCCGGGCTGGCGGCGGGAGCGGCCTCGGCGCGGCCCGCGGCGACCAGGGCGGCCAGCACAGTGAGCATCGCGGTTGCCTTCACGACATGTAGGATATGTGGAAACACTGTAGCACCTCCAGAAAACGGCCGGCGCCTTGACGCAACTACCTTTGGAAGCTACGTTTTTTCTTTCGATGGAGGGCCATTCCCAGACCCGCCGTGCGATGGAGCGGACGTTGCTCATCGCGGTCGCGGCGGAGGCGCTGGTCGGCCGGATCATCGTCAAGGGGCTCGAGAAGAAGCCGCAGATCATCCGCGGCGTCCCCCAGAAGCTCGTGCCCCCGGGCTGGTACGTCGCGCTCGATTACCTCGCGCTGTTCCTGCTGTACTTCGTGACCGTGGTCGGCGTGCTGACCCTGGTGGTGGGGCGCCTCGAGCACGCCGGCGCGGCGCGGCGCGATGGCCGCGCGCGCGTCGAGCTGGTGCCGGCGGGCATCTTCACGCTGGCGCTCGCCGCCGCGGTGGCGGGCGGCGCGACCAACCACGCCGGCCCGCCGTGGCTGGTGTGGGGGGCGTTGACCGGCGTCGCCGCGACCGCGCTGTTCATGAGCTGGTGGCGGCGCCCCGGCCTGACGACCGCGCTCGGCGTGACGACGGTGGCGATCCCGCTGTTGATCTACGGCGGCGGCGCGCTCTTGACCCGGCGGCTGTGGAGCGAGGCCGAGATCTTCGACGGCGCGGCGCGGGCCAGCTTCGGCGCGGCGACGCGGCTCGCGGTCACCTTCGCGGCGCTGGCGTCGCCGTACCTGCTGGCGCCGCGGCCGCTGTCGCGGACGGTGGTGCGGCCGGCGCCGTTCATCGCCGGGCTGGCCGTCGCGGCCACCGGCGCGGTGCTGCTGAGCCTCGATTACCTGTCGACGATCGCCGCGATCAACCGCGGCCTCGGCCTCGACCTCGAGCCGCGCGCGGCCAGCCGGTGGATCGCGTTCTACCTGCTGGCCTTCGCGACCGTCGCGTGGACGATCGTCGCGTGCCTGACCGCGCCGACGCCGGCCCGGCGGCGCCTCGGCGTCGGGCTCGGGCTGGTGGTGCTGGCGGGCGTGGGCTTCGGCTGGCCGATGAACTTCGCGGTGGCCGCGGTCGGCATCCTCGCGATGGCCGACGCCAGCGAGGCCGAGCGCGAGGAGCGCCGCGCGTGGGGGCCCGCGACGCCGATGATCGACGACGAGATCTGGCACGGCTTCGTCGGCCAGGTGGTGACCCGGTTGCGCGCGGACGGCGGCGAGGTGAGCGCGGTGTCGGTGCGCGGCGATCACGGGCAGATCGCGACGGTGGTGCTGGCCGAGCGCGACCGCGTGCCGGTGCGGCTGTGCGTGACGCGGGTCGCTGGCTGCGTGATCTCGGTCGATCTGATCTGCGGGCGCGAGAGCGCGGCGGCGCCGCGGTGGGCGCTGCTCGCGCGGCAGCCGGCGGGGCACCCCGAGCCGCCGGCGCCGGCCGGGCCGACCTTCGTCGTCGACGACGCCGCGTTCGATGAGCGCTTCCGCTGCCGCGGCGACCGCGCGGCGCTGACCGCCGCGATCGACGCCGGCGACCGCGCGCGCCTGGCCGCGAGCCTCGAGGGCTGGCTGGCCGGCTGGCCCGGCGAGGCGCTGCGCCACCGGGTCTACCCGGGGCACGGCGCGAGCGTCGACGAGCTGCTGCCGCTGACCGAGCTGGCGGCGCGCCGGTCGCTGCCGCCGACCGCGGCGGCGCCGCTGCTCGCGCGGATCGCGCTGTGCGCCGAGCTCGCGGGCCGGCTGGGCGCGGCGGTCGAGGTCGAGCCGGCGGCCGACGCGAGCGTGTCGTGACGCGCGCCTGGCTCGCGGCGCTCGGGCTGGCGGCGTGCCACGGCGCCGCGCCGGCGCCGGTCGCGGTGGCGCCGCCGCCCGTGGTCGACGCGGGCGTCGCGATCGACGCGCCGCCGCCGGTGCCGACGCCGATCCTCGACGCCTACGCCGCGACCGCCGCGCAGATCATCGCCCACGCGCGGGCCGACCGCGGCGCCTTCGCCAAGCTCGGGTTCCTCACCGACCGGATCGGCAACCGGCTGGCCGGCTCGCCCGCGCTCGACGCCGCGATCGCGTGGGCCATGGACGCGCTGGCGGCCGACGGCCACCCGGTGACGACCGAGGCGGTGATGGTGCCGCACTGGCGGCGCGGCGCCGAGCGCGCGCAGCTGGTCGCGCCGATCACCCGCGACCTGGTGATGCTGGGCCTGGGCGGCTCGGTGGGCACGCCCAGGGGCGGCGTCACCGCGCCGGTGGTGGTCGTCCACGGCTGGGACGAGCTGGCCGCGCGTGCGGCCGAGGTCAAGGGCGCGATCGTGCTGTACGACGTGGCGATGCCGGCGTGGACCGAGGCCGGCGGCTCGGGGTACGGCGACGTCGTGCCGTTCCGCGGGCGTGGCGCGAGCGCCGCGGCCCAGCTCGGCGCGGTGGCGGTGCTGATGCGCAGCGTGACCGCCCACAGCCTGCGCAGCCCGCACACCGGCGCGATGCGCTACGCCGACGGCGTTCCGCGCATCCCGGCGGCGGCGATCACCGTCGAGGACGCGGCGCTGATCGCCCGGCTCGCGGCGGCCGGGCCGGTGCGCGTGAACCTGACGATGGGCGCCCAGCTCCTGCCCGACGCGCCGTCGGCCAACGTCATCGCCGAGCTGCGCGGGCGCGAGCGCCCCGACGAGCTCGTCGTGATCGGCGCGCACCTCGACTCGTGGGACGTGGGGCAGGGCGCCCACGACGACGGCGCGGGCGTCGTGCACGTGATGCAGGCGCTGACGACGCTGCGCGCGCTCGGCCTGACGCCGCGGCGGACGATCCGCGTGGTGCTGTTCACCAACGAGGAGAACGGGCTGCGCGGCGGCAAGGGCTACGCCGCGGCCCACGGCGGCGATCACCACGTGGCGCTGCTCGAGTCCGACAGCGGCGGCTTCGCGCCGCGCGGGTTTCGCGTCGAGGCCCACGGCGACGCCGCGCTGCGGGCGCGGCTGGTCGAGGCGGCGCAGCTGCTGGCGCCGCTGGGCGCCGCGGCGATCGAGGACGACGAGGCTGGCGCCGACATCTCGCCGCTGGTCGAGACCGGCGCGCTCGGGCTGGGCCTGCACGTCGACGGCCGCACCTACTTCGACATCCACCACACCGCCGCCGACACGCTCGACAAGGTCGACCCGCAGGCGCTGGCCGACGGCGTCGCGGCGATCGCGGTGATGGCGTACGTGCTGGCCGACGCCGAGCCCGCGCTGGCGGTGACCGCGCCGGCGCCGTCGACGCCATGATCCGGCGCGCCCTGGCGAGCTGGCTGACCGGGCCGCTCGCGACCGGCGACGCGATCGCGGCGCTGTTGCCGCGGTGCGAGCGCCGCGACGCGATCGTCGTGCTGGGCGCGCCGCTCACGCCCGACGGTCGACCGAGCGCGGTGGTGGCCGAGCGGGTCGCGGTGGCGGCGGCGCTGTGGCACGCCGGCGGCGCGGCGCAGGTGATCGTGACCGGCGGGCGCACCCGCGGCGCGCCGCGCAGCGAGGCCGCCGCGATGGCCGCGGCGCTGCGCGCGGCCGAGGTCGACGCGGCGGCGATCCTCGTCGAAGATCGCGCCCGGTCGACCGCCGACAACGCCGCGTTCGTCCGCGCGCTGGTGCCCGACGCGCGCGCGGTGTGGCTGGCGACGCAGCGGTTCCACGCCCGGCGCGCCGCCTGGCTGTTCCGCGCCCACGGCTTCGACGTGCGGGTCGCGCACGCCGCCGACGGGCTCGAGCGCGACGACCCTGGCCGCGCGATCCGCTGGGCGGTGCGCGAGTACGCCGCGTGGGTCAGGGCCCTGGCCCGCCGCGGCTGACGCTCAGCGGTGATCGCTGATCGGGCGGGTCGTGCCCGGCGGGCTGATCGGCGGCGACGGCGCGGGCGTCGGCGCGGGCGTCGGCGCGGGAGGCGTCGGCGTCGGCGGGGCGTCGGGGGCCGGCGTCGGCGCGACGTCGGGCCCAGGCGTCGGAGCAGGCGGCGCCGGCGTCGGCTGGGCGTCCGGCGCAGGCGTCGGCGCGGGCGGCGTCGGCTGGGCGTCCGGCGCGGGCGTCGGCGGGGCGGGCGGCGTCGGCTGGGCGTCCGGTGCGGGCGTCGGCGCGGGCGGCATCGGCTGGGCGTCGGGCGCGGGCGTCGGCGGCGGGGTCTCCGGCGCGGGCGTCGGCGCGGGCGGCATCGGCTGGGTCTCGGGCGCGGGCGTCGGGGTCGGCGTCGTCGGCTGGGTCTCGGGCGCCGGCGACGTGACCGTGCCGCTCTGATCCGAGATCAGGATGTGGAACTCGATGCGGCGGTTCTGGGCCCGGCCCTTGTTGGTCTTGTTCGAGGCGCGCGGCACGTCGGGGCCGTGGCCGACGGTCTCGATGCGATCAGCGGCGATGCCCTGATCGACCAGGTACCACTTCACCGCGTCGGCGCGCTTCTGCGACAGCGCCATGTTGCGCTCGCGGGCGCCGCGGTCGTCGGTGTGGCCCTCGATGCGGATGCGGATCGCCGCGTACTCGCGCAGGATCGCCGCCGCCGCGTTGAGCGTCTTCTTCGACTTCGGGCGGATGCGCGCCTTGCCGAAGTCGAAGGTGATGCCGTCGATGACGCCGGTGAACTGCTTGACGATCTTCGGCACCTCGTCGGGGCAGCCGTCCTCGTCGTCGAAGCCGTTGTAGGTCTCGGGCTCGGCCGGGCAGACGTCGGACATGTCGGGCTTGCCGTCGCCGTCGTTGTCGAGATCCGGGCAGCCGTCCTCATCCTGGAAGCGGTCGAAGTCCTCGGCCGCCTGCGGGCAGCCGTCCTTGGAGCCGAGCAGGCCGTCGCCGTCGTAGTCGATCTCCGGGCAGCCGTCGGCGTCGTCGATGTCGTTCTTGGTCTCGGGCTCGTCGACGCACGCGTCGTCGGGATCGAGGATGCCGTCGCCGTCGCGATCGGCCACGTCGGGGCAGCCGTCGCGGTCGCGGAAGCCGTTGACCGTCTCGGGCTCCTTCGGGCAGTCGTCGTCGGGATCGAGCAGGCCGTCGCCGTCGGTGTCGACCGGCGCCGGCGGCGGCGCGGCCTTGCCGGGGTGCAGGTCCCAGCCGGTCTGGACGCCGAAGTGGATCTCGAACGTCGAGACGACGTCGTCGACCCGGCCGGCGGTCAGGCCGTGGCGCAGATCGACGCGGCCGGCCAGGCGGTCGGTGAGCTTCCACGACACGCCCGGGCCCCAGTAGAAGGCCGCGTCGGTGTCGTCCGCCATGAACGGCGAGCTGGTGATCACGCTCTCGCCGCCGACGCCGACCACCAGGTGCGGGGTCAGCAGGTAGTTCGACTTCAGCCGGGCGATGGCGTGGATCCGCCAGCCCAGCACCGGCGCCGCGAACGAGTCGCGGCCGCCCTCGTCGGACTCGCCGGTCGAGGCCAGCGCCAGCTTGCCCTCGCCCTCGACGCCGAGCTGCGGATCGTAGCTCGAGCCGCGCCACAGGTCGGGGAAGGCGATGAAGCCGATGCGCCCGCCGAGCAGCAGCGACGTCCCGGGCACCTGCTCCGGTGCCCAGGCGTTGCCGAGCTCGATGTCATCGCCGAAATGGTCGAGGCCGAGGAAGCCACCGACCTCGATGCGTCGCGGTGGATCGGCGGCCACCGGAGACGCGAGCACGGCCGAGGCCGCAAGGATCGGGGCGGCGAGTCGAACGCGGGACACGGGACCCGAGCATATCCCAGGCGCGGGGAGCCTGCGCGCTTTGGGGCCGCGGGGTTGCGTCGCGGCGGCCACAGCGGCAAGCTCGTCGGGCGGACCCAAGCGATGCTCCAGTTCAGCACCGATCCCGACGTCGCCGAACAGCAGATGAACGCCATCATCTTCTACCTGACGGCGTTCGGGTACATCGACGGCGACTTCGACCAGAACGAGAAGACCTTCGTCAAGATCTACATCCGGCAGCTGGTGGCGGCGCGGGCCAAGGCGGCGATGCCGACGGCGTCGACCGCCGAGCGCCAGGAGGTCACCAACCGCTTCGTGGCGCACTTCCACGAGGTGTTCGAGCAGATCGACGCGCAGATCCGGGCGCTGTTCGAGGAGGCGGTCGCCGACGCCGAGCGCCCCGAGGAGTTCGTCTACGCCAAGCTCAAGCTGCGCTGCTACGAGATCTTCAACACGTTCGAGCCGGCCAACCGCAAAGAGCTGCTGGCGACGATCGACGATCTGATCTACGCCGACGGCAGCGTCCACCCGGCCGAGGCCAAGTTCCGCGACGAGCTCGAGGCGCTGTTGCACGCGCCGCCGAAGCTGGTGGCGGCGGTGGTCGAGGTCGAGCTCGAGGCCGAGGAGCCGGCGGTCGAGATCGCCGCGCCGGCCGAGGTGGCGCCGCGCCTCGAGGATCACCCGTTCTTCCAGAAGTTCGAGCAGCATTACTCCGCCGATCCTGACGTCTTGCGGCGTCAATCCGAGGCCGACTACAAGCTGATGCAGAACGTCACCGCCAAGCTCGCCGAGCAGCGCGCGGCGGGCGCCGGCAAGCTGGTCGGCGTGCAGTCGGTGGCGGCGCTGGCGGGGCAGGCGCCGTTCCTCGACGGCCACACCTACGTCCACCCGGTCGGGCCGGACCAGACGTACGAGCTGACGGTGCTCGGTGATCTCCACGGCTGTTACTCGTGCCTCAAGGGCGCCATCATGCAGGCCGACTTCTTCGCCAAGGTGGAGGCCTGGAAGAAGGACCCGACGCGGCCCAATCCCAAGCTGGTCTTGCTCGGTGACTACATCGACCGCGGCCGGTTTTCGTACAACGGCATCCTGCGCACCGTCATGCAGATGTTCCTGGCGGCGCCGGACCACGTCTACATGCTGCGCGGCAACCACGAGTACTACATCGAGTACAAGGGCCGCATCTACGGCGGGGTCAAGCCGGCCGAGGCCATCAACACGCTGGTCGGGCACATGCCCGGCGAGATGTTCGAGGCCTACATGCACTTCTTCGAGGAGCTGCCCAACGTGCTGCTCTTCGATCGCACGATGTTCGTCCACGCCGGCATCCCGCGCGACCAGGCCATCGACGACCGCTTCACCGACCTGGCGTCGCTCAACGACCCCGAGCTGCGGTTCCAGATGCTGTGGAGCGACCCGTCGAGCGCCGACTACATCCCCGACGACCTGCAGGCCCAGAACGCCCGCTTCCCGTTCGGTCGGCTGCAGTTCGAGAAGTTCATGAACCGGCTGGGCTGCGCGATGCTGGTGCGCGGCCACGAGAAGATCGACGAAGGCTTCCGCGAGGTCTACCCCGGCAACCCGATCACGCTGCTCAACCTGTTCTCGGCCGGCGGCGCCGACAACGACGACCTCCCCGAGTCGTCGAGCTACCGCACCGTCACGCCGATGGCGTGCACGATCCACGTCGGCGCCGGCACCGCCCGCGTCGTGCCCTGGGTCATCGACTACAAGCGCTGGAACGACCCCGCCCGCAACAAGTTCTTCGCCACCGCCCCCGAGATCGAGCACAAGGTCGGCTGAGATAGAGAGAGGGTCTTTCGCAAAGACCCAGGTGGAGGCAGGTGGAGCGCGAGGCGGCATGCACCACCACGGTGCGGCGGTGACGGCGAACGGGCCCCCACCCGAAACGCGAGATCCTTCCTCGTGGGGTTTGGTGCTGATGAACCGTCAGCCTTGGCCCCCACCCGAAACCACCGGAACGCCCTCGCCCGGCTCAGCCCTCGCGCTTGATCAAGAAGTGCGCGGTGGCGGTGGCGCACAGGTGGGCGCGATCGTCTTGCCAGGCCTCGACGCGCACGGCGGCGACCCGGCGGCCGAGGCGAGTGACGATGCCGCGGGCGTGGGTGTCCTTGGGGCCCGCCGAGCGCAGGTAGTCGACGGTGATCGTGATCGTCTTGGGCAGGACCGCGGTCTCGGCGGCCCACAGGAGCGAGAACACCGCCGCCGACTCGAGCAGCGCGCCCAGCGTGCCGCCGTGCAACGCCGGCAGCGCCGGGTTGCCGATCAGGTGCGGCGCGTAGCGCATCGTCGTCACCAGCTCGCCGCTGTCGAGGCTCGCCGACATGCCGAGGAACTGCGCGTAGGGGATCGCCGCCAGCAGCCGGCCTGGCTCGCCGGCGGCGCGCGCCGCGAGGATGTGGCCGAGGATCGTCACGCGCCACCGCCGCGCGGGGCCACGGTGCCGAGCTTGGTGGCGATCATGAACGTGCCGGCGGCGGTGGCGATCGGCGTCTCGCCGTCGGCGTGGAACGCCAGCGCCCGCACGAACGCGACGTTCTTGCTCATGTGGTGGCACGTCGCCTCGGCCCAGACGTCGCGGCCGGGCTCGGCCGGGCGCAGGTAGTCGATGCGCAGATCGAGCGTCGCGATCGGCTGGAGCTGCGGCAGCGCGGCGAACACCGCGGCGCCGGCGCAGGCGTCGAGCAGCGCGGTGATCGCGCCGCCGTGGAGCACGCCGGTCTCGGGGTTGCCGATCAGCTTGGCGGCGTAGGGCAAGCGGAACCGCGCGGTCGCGTCGCCCATCGCCTCGATGACGATGCCGAGCGCGTGGTTGTGCGGGACGTTGTCGGCGAAGGCGCGCGCCATCGCCAGCCGGCGGTCGCGTCGGCGGGCCGCGGCGGCCTCGTCCTCGGGGGCGGTCATGGCGCCGATGGTAGCGCGCCGGCGGCCAGCGGGTTGCCCGGCGCGAGGTCGGCGAGGTTGCCCCAGGTCGTGGCGTGCCAGCGGGTGCGGTGCGCGAGGTAGAGGCCCGCGGCGTCGCGCAGGTAGCGCAGCGCGATCGGCGCGGTCGCGACCGCGTCGTGATCCTCGTCGGGATCGACCGCGACGTCGTACAGGTGCTGGTCGCCGTCGTAGTCGACCACCAGCTGCCAGCGCGACGCCCGCAGCGCGTAGCTCTTGCCGTACTCGCTGGCGACGATCGACGGCGCGAGCGGGCGATCGCCGGTCAGCGGCACCAGGCTCTGGCCCTGCATGCGCGGGTCGGCGGGCTGGCCGAGCAGCGCCAGCACCGTCGGGGCGAGGTCGAGGTTCGACGTCGGGGCGGTGACCGACCCGGGCGCGACGCCGCCGATCACGATCAGCGGCGTGGCCACCAGCTCGCGGTTGAGGCTGTAGGCGTGGCCGGCGCGGCCGCCGCGCTCGCCCTGGCCCTCGCCGTGATCCGACGCGATGACGACGGCGGTGCGATCGAGCAGCCCGGCGGCGCGCAGGCCGTCCTCGAGCGCGCCGTAGCACGCGTCCATGTGCGTGACCTCGCCGTCGTACAGCGCGCGCAGCCGCTGCCAGTCGTCGGCGGTGAGCTTCATCGACTTGATCCGCCCGAGGTGCGCGCCGGTCACCGCCTTGGCGAACGGCTTGGGCCACGGGCCGGGCCAGTACGTCTCGGTGATGCCGTCGTGGAAGCGGTACGCGACGTGGGGTTCGATCGGCAAGAGCGACACGAAGAACCGCTTGTTCGCGGCGTGCGCGGCGGTCGCGTGGGCCAGCGCGCTCGCGACGATCGGCGCGCAGTCCTTGCCGTGCGCGTAGTACGGCGTCTCGAAGCTGTCCCACTTGCCGACCTGCTTGAACCGGCTCATCGCGAAGTCGTTGTTGCCGACGTAGTGCGTCGCGAACCCGGCGGCGTGCAGCAGCGCCGAGAGGATCGGCGTGTCGGCGCCCAGCGTGCCGTCGTCGCCGGCGATGCCGTGGACCCGCGGGATCTGGCCGGTGTGGATCGTCGCGTGGGACGGCGGCGACGACGGCGCCATCGACTGGTGGCGCAGGAACACCGCGCCGCGGGCGGCGGCGGCGGTGAGGCGCGGCGTCTGGACCCGCGTCGGGCCGTAGGCCGCGAGCCGATCGGCGCGCAGCGTGTCGACCACCATCAGGATGACGTTGTCGACCGGCGCCGGCGCCGGCACCGGCCGCTGGCTGGTGGCCACGCCGATCTGCAGGCCCTGCCACGCGGCGCAGCCGTCGGCGATCAGGTCGACGCGGGCGATGTGATCGGCGGCGACCGGCAGCGCGCGCGGGGTCGCCAGGCCGCCGAGCGGGCCCGCGTAGGCCTCGCGGACCGCGCCGTCCTCGTCGGTGAGCGTGACCCGCACCGGCGCGTCGGCGGCATCGGCGGGCCTGGTGCCGGCGTCGTCTCGCGTCGCGGGTGGGGGGCCCGCTGGGGGCATGACCCCGGCGGGGGAGGGAGTGCCTCCGAGGAACAGGTGGGCGCCGGTCGGCAGCTCGGTGTAGAGCGCGACCTTGCGCCAGGTGCCGGGCGTCGCGCACGCGGCGGCGCCGACCGGCGCGATCTCGATCGCCTGCCAGCGGGTGTCGCCGCCGGCCGCGACGGTCAGCGCGTGCTCGCCCGCGGTCAGCGCGCCGCCGGGGATCGCGACCCGGGCCTCGCCGTCGGCGACGACCGGCGCGTCGAGGCGACGGCCGTCGAGCGTGACCCGCAGCTTGCCGAGGCCGCGGCCGCGGACGATCACCTCGGCAGCGGCGTCGCCGTCGGGCGCGGTCCACGGAAACGTGAGCGTCGCGGTGCCTCGCAGCGTGCGGTAGGCGTCGGCGCCGGCGCTGCGCACCGCGCTCCACGGCGAGCGGTAGGCGAGGTCGTACTTGCGCAGTCCCTCGGTGGCGATCGGCAGGACCAGGCCGCGATCGTAGACGTGCCAGCGCGGCCGGTTGGCGTCGAGGTCGAGCCGCGGCGCCGCGACCAGCGCGACGGCGGGCGGCGCGGCGGGGGCGTCGGGGGCGGCGACGATGGTCCCCGGCGGGTTGGCGCCCGGCGTCGGCGCGGCGGCCGCGCGCGGGTCGGCGGTGCCGGTCGGCGGGGGCGTGCCACCGTGGCTGCCGCAGGCGACGGTGAGCGCAGTGAGGGTCGAGGTGACCGCGGAGGCGACCGAGCGGCGTCCCATCCTGGGGTGGTGCCATGACCCCGCGGTCGGGGCACCTTTTTCGGGCGGCCTACTCGGCGCGGTAGTCGACGAGATCCATGCGGATGTCGCCGTAGTCGGTGTGCGCGACCAGGCGCACCGGCACCCGGTCGGCGTCGTCGGAGATCCACATCGAGAACCGGCGGCGATCCGACTCGGGGTCGATCTCGCCGCTGCGCAGGATGCGGACGCCCTCGCCGTCGTAGCGCACCGCCTGCAGGTCGCCGAGCGCGGTGGTCACGCCCTCGTGATCGCCGATCGTGAAGTCGACCCGCCACGCGGTGCGGCTGCGCATCACGTCGACCGTGGTCGTGGTGCCGGCGGCGTCGTCCCAGCCGCGCACGAACACCAGCATCGACGGCACGTCGTAGATCGCGTGCTTGACCAGCTGCTCCTCGTCGATCGGCTGGCCGTCGCGCAGCACCTTCACGAAGAACTTGCCGGGGGCGAAGGTGACGTCGGTCTCTTCGACCGCGTCGCTCTTGGCCGAGGCCATCTCCTTGGCGCGGAACGCCACCGGCAGGCCGGTGGTGGGATCGATCCAGGTCGCGAGCGTGTCGTCGACCTTGTGGAACAGCGTCAACAGCGGCGAGCTGACCGCGTGGGTCTGCACCGGGATCACCGGCTTGCCGCCGAGCGTCGTGGCCGCGCCGATCGTGACCGTGAACTCGGCGACGTCGATGCCGTGCAGGCTGATGCGGTAGATCATCTGCTCGCCGGGGTTGGCGATCACCGTCGGGGTGCGCGGCGCGACCTCGCCGCCATCGGTGCCGCCGCTACCGGCGCCGGGCGGGTCGAGGTGCTTGGCCGACGAGCCACAGGCGAGGACGAGCGCGAAGCACAGCGGCGCGAGACGTTGCACGCCGGCAGCCTACCATCACGGGCAGCCGTGGACGCTGCACGCGCCGCGATCGGAGCAGCCGTGGACGTTGCACGCGCCCAGCGGGCTGTTCCAGCAACCGTGGACGTTGCAGCCGCCGAGGTGCGTCCAGCAGCCGTGGACGTTGCAGCCGCCGCCGGCGTCCCAGCAACCGTGGACGTTGCAGCCGCCGGGGCCGTCGGGATCGTAGCCCAGCACGTCGGGCAGCTCGTCCTCGGCGACGCACACCGTCCGCGCGCGCACGCGTCCGCCCGGGCAGCCGTCGACGGTGCAGGTGCCGGTGTCGCTGCAGCCGTGGACGTTGCAGCTGCCGCGCGGGCCGTCCCAGCAGCCGTGGACATTGCAGCCGCCGCCGTTCTTCCAGCAGCCGTGGACGTTGCAGCCGGCGGCGCCGCTGACCTTCCAGCACGCGCGGCCGTCGTGGAAGCGGACGTCGGCGAGCTTGCGTGGCAAGGGCACGTCGGGGCGAGCGACGGCGAACCCGAGCAGCGCGCCGCACAGCGCGAGGAAGACGACGACGGAGCGCATGCCGGGAATACGTGCGAGCGCGGCCGCTGTTCTGTCGTGACCGGTCGCTGATCCTGACAGCGACTAACCGCACGGGCCGGGTTCGGATCGGCTCGACAACCGAAACGACATGTGTAGTATGCCCGCCATGCGCAAGCTTCTCCTCTCGATCACCGCCGCGACGCTGGTCGTCGGCTGCCAGCAAGACAAGCAGCCTCCGTCGTGGAGCAAGGGCGCCGAGCGCGACCGCGGCCCGGGCGCGTCGATGGCCGCGCCGGCCAGCGGCGACGTCGAGGCCCGCCTGGCGCGCCTCGAGAAGAAGCTCGACAAGATCGCCGGCTTCCTCAAGCAGGCCGTGCCGCCCGAGCTCGACAAGACCCAGACCTACGCCGTGCCGATCGAGCCCAACGATCCGGTCATCGGCGCGAAGGACGCCAAGGTCACGATCGTCGAGGCGTACGAGTTCCTGTGCCCGTACTGCTCGATGATCGCGCCGACGATGGAGCAGCTGCTCGCCGCGTATCCCAACGACGTGCGCATCGTGCCGAAGTACATGGTGATCCACGGCCCGCCGGCGATGCCGTCGGGCCTGGCGATGTGCGCCGCGGGCAAGCAGGGCAAGGCCCACGAGATGCAGTCGGCGCTGTGGAGCGGGATCTGGCCGCAGGGCCCGGGCAACGCCAACCGCGACAAGGCGACCGCCGAGGCGGTCGAGGCCAGCGCGGCGACGATCGCCGGCCTCAACGTCGAGCAGTTCAAGGCCGACATGAACGGCCCGGAGTGCCAGACCTGGCTGCAGCAGAGCGGCCGCACGCTGCAGAAGTTCGGCGTCGGCGGCACCCCGTCGTTCTTCGTCAACGGCAAGCCGGCCCAGGCCGGCGACCTCGACTCGTTCAAGAAGCTGGTCGAGGCGGAGATCGCGGCCGTCAACAAGAGCGGCATCGCCGCGGGCGAGTACTACGAGAAGGCGATCATCGCGAAGGGCCAGAAAGAGGCCGTGATGATCTCTCCGTTCGACGACTGATCGGCGGGGCGATCGTTCGCTGGGCGGGATGGTTGAGATGAGGGAGATGGGGGAGATGGGGGATGCTGCTGGGCGGGTCGCACGGCGCGCGCGGCGCTGGAGTCGAGCGCCGGCTCGGCGGGCCGCGTCCCACGTGGGAGATCGCCGCGGGCATGCGGCGTCCCACGTGGAACTGGTTGGGCGGCGTCCCTCGTGGGAGATCGCAGCGGCAGGCGGCGTCCCACGTGGGAGATCGCCGCGGGCATGCGGCGTCCCACGTGGAACTGGTTGGGCGGCGTCCCACGTGGGACATCGCTCCGCGGTGCGTTGACGTGGCTGGCCGGTGGTAGGGTCGACGGGTCATGGAAGAAGCGGTGCTGATCCTGTGCGACCGCGTGAAGCGTGAGGCGGGGACCAACAAGGCGACGCTCGACGGCGTGTTCGACCAGGTGGCGACGGCGGTGCCGGGGGCGCTGGCGGCGTGCCTGTTCGTGCGCTGCTACGGAGCCGCAGACGGCCCCCACCAGCTGACGCTGCTGCTGCGGCGCCCGGACGGCGTCGTCGACGCCTTGCCGCCGTTCGCGTTCCCGGCCGCGGGCGGCAAGATCGAGGGCGAGATCAACCTCGCCCCGTTGCCGCTGCCGCTCGCCGGCCGCTACCAGTTCGTGCTGTCGGTCGACGGCACGGCGGTCGGCAGCGTGTCGTTCATGGTGCTGGCGCTGGCCCCGCCGCCTTCCGCGGCCCCCGCGACCCCCGACGACCCCAGCGCCAACTGAGCCCGCCGCTCACTGGCAGGTGGTGTTGCCGTAGCTGAACGAGACGGACGCGATGGTTCCGGTCGTCGGGATGCGGCAGCCGCCGGGCACGAGCACAGGGTTCATCAGGCTGTCGACGGCGCTGAACGCCGCGTTGGTCAGCGTGCCGCTAAACCCTGCCTGCTGGCCGGTCATCGAGTCAGCCAGGCAGATCTTGGTGAAGGTCAACGTCCCCTCGGTGGCGTAGTACGCGGCCGAGGCCGTCATGGAGCCGATGTCCACGTCATACCCGAACGCCGCGAACGGCGGGTCGCCGAGAGTCGCGCCGCTGAGCGTGTGCGGGGTGTTGATCGCGACGTCGGCGCCGGCCTTGCCGACGACCAAGACGTTCACCGTGGCGTCGGTGAGCACGCCGATCCCGAGCGTCAAGCCGCCCTGGTTCTGGATCTGCGAGAACGCGAACGACGGACTCGCCGGGATCGTGATGTCCGTGGCGCACGCGCAGTCGCCGCCCTCGCAGACCTGGCCGCCCGAGCAGGCGGTGTTGCAGTCGCCGCAATACTGCTCGCTGGTGGCGACGTCGGTGCACTGGCCGCCGCACACCATGTTCGGCGCGTTGCACACCGGCGGCGCGTCGATCGCGGCGTCGATCGCGGCGTCGATCGGCGCGTCGATGGCGGCGTCGACCACGATGACCGTGTCGTCACCGCCGCCGCCGCAGGCCGCGAGCGCGATCGACGTGAACAGAGCTGGAACTAGCGACGCAGACTTCATGTGCACTCCGATCGTGCCGGCTCGGCCGGCGCTGGGCGTGGTCCCCGAACCGGGCGCGATTGAGACACAGCCGGCGGCCGCAGAGCAAGCGCCCGCTGCTGGGCGGATTCGCACACCCTCAGGGCGAGCGTGTCGCTACCGTGCGGTTCGAGTACCCGCTGCGCATCGTACCAGCCGGGATCAGCGGCGGCGTGAGCGTGTATGCGACGCAGACGCCGCTGCCACCGCCGCCGGCGCCGAGTGCCGTGCCGCTCCCGGTCCCGTTGGCGCCGCATCCTGGAACACTTGACCCCGCGCCACCCACTCCACAGCCCGAACACGATCCGCCGGGAGCGCCGGTGGTGCCCTGCACGGGCCCTTCCTGGCCAGGCGCCGACGCCGAGGGACCGGCGGCTCCGCCGCTACCGCCCCGACTCGCAATCACCGCGCCGTTCGCGACGACCAGCGAGGGCGCATGAACGATCAGCGTTCCCCCTGAGCCGCCGCCGGTCGCCCACCCCGGAGCGGCCCACCCGTGGCCGCCACTCAAGTCGATGACGGCCGTGGCCGCCAACGACGCCTTGGTACGACTGACGAGGCCGAGAGCCCCTCCGGCGATACCTCCAAACTGAAACGCACCCGGTCCCCGGCCACCGGGACATCCACCCGCGAGTGCAGGAGCCTCAACAGACGGGGTGTCACCACGCGCTGCGCCGTTGCTGCCGCTTCCCGCGCTGCACCAGTTGCTCCCGCCGCCCGAGACGCCGGCTGTGAAGTGACCGATGCAGGTCGTGGTCGAGTCGGGGAAGCTCCCGGGGCCGACGGTGTCCTGGGTCCCGCGCGCTGCCGACAGGTCGATGGTCCCGGCCACGAGCAGATCGTAGTGTGAGACGATCGCGAGCGCCCGGGTGCCGCGTACGTCGAGGGTGCTGCCGCTGCGCAGCGTGAACGTGCGAGCGGTGAGAACGAGGATCTCGGGTGCGGGGGCGGGCTGCGTGACGACCTCGGCAGGTATGCGCAGCGTCTGGCCGCTTGTGTCCGTGACGCGGACTTCATGCAGCGTCGAGTCCCACGTCGAAGTATCGACCATGACTGAACCCGGGGGACTCCCTTCGGTCGGGATGACCACATCGCGGCCGGCATCTGAGACCGCCGGCAACTCCAGTGCTCCGTTCAGCTCCATCTGGGTGTCGATGTCGGCGCACTTCGCTTGCGTGGCGTGGCAGCCCAACGGGCACGTGTAGTCCCGCATGGTCAGGGTCACCGGCGACAGTTCGCCGTTGCCGTTCGGGACGACGTAGGTTGCGTATTCCCCGTCCGCGGTGCATGCGGTGAAGCGACCCGCGCTACATGTGCTGATGTTGGGTTCGCAGCTGAACCTCCTGAACTCGATAGCGACCTCGCGAGGGCCGGCCATGTTCAGTGTGCATGGAAGCGACGTGCAAGCGCCGGTAACCGAGGCCACGCCATCGAGTACGGAGGCTGGTGACCCGGTGAGCGTGACCTCGCTCCCAGCATCGAAGGTGCGCGAACACGTGCCGCTGCTGCAAACGAAGTCACCCGGCGCGACCTGGACGGTACCGGCGCCGGCGCCCTCGATCGTCAATGTGAGAGCGACCTGCGCGGGTTGGCCATCGATGCCGCGCACGTCTGCCGGGCGATCGAACTGGCACCCCGCAACACCCAGCGTCGCGACCATCCACAGCCCAAGCCAACGACGCGAACCGACATGCATGTCGGGTATTCACGCACGGACAACAGGTGTCCGGCAAGCCGTCGTCGGGCCCGAGGGCTGGCCGCGGCTGACGTGGGCCGCGATGACCCACGTGGGCTGCGATGAGGTCGTGACCTATGTGGGCTGCGATGACCCACGTGGGCCGCGATGAGGACAGGGGCCTGACCCACGTGGGCCGGGGCGGTGACCCACGTGGGTCGGGCGGTGACCCACGTGGGCCGGGGCGGTGACCCACGTGGGCCGGGTGCTGACCCACGTGGGCCGGGGCGCTGACCCACGTGGGCCGGGGCGGTGACCCACGTGGGCCGGGAGATGACCCACGTGGGCAGCGCTGACCCACGTGGGCCGGGCTGATCCACGTGGGCCGGGGCGTGATCCACGTGGGCCACGGCCATCGGCGGGGCCGGGGGCTGGCGGTGGGGCGCGGGGTGCGATACACGATGCGGCGATGGCGCGCACGCCCACGCCGACCTGGTTCTTTGCGCTGGCGGTGGTGCGCCTGGGCCATCGGTTCCTGCTGACCCAGGAGCGCAAGTACGGCGCGACCTGGTCGATCCCGGGCGGGCGGGTCGAGCCGGGCGA
>Ga0075163_10002667_pt1 | contig 23934 bp, 23 predicted proteins | sample JI1023141ADNA_FD_71478 | JGI IMG/M metagenome (GOLD analysis project Ga0075163, IMG submission 71478) | Wastewater effluent complex algal communities from Wisconsin, to seasonally profile nutrient transformation and Carbon sequestration -... | ecosystem: Engineered > WWTP > Effluent > Algae... | reverse complement strand
GGGAAATACAGCTCGCCGAACTGCGTCGTCGCCGTGCGCTGAAAGCCGCGCTCCCACGGTGGCGTGCCGTTTTGCTGGCCGAGGTGCCATTTGCCTACGATGGACGTGTGATAGCCCGCCGCGCCGAGCACCTCTGCCATCGTCACGCAGCGGTCATCGAGCTTCGCATACGTGCCTTTCGATTCCGGCAGCTTCAGGCCATCGAGATAGCCCATCCCGGCCTGATGCGGATACAGACCGGTCATCAAAGACGCCCGCGTGGTGCTGCAACGCGCCGTGTTGTAGAACTGCGTGAAGCGTACGCCGCCCGCTGCCAGCGCATCGAGATTCGGCGTGGGAATTTCACTGCCGTAGCAGGCGAGATCGCTGAAGCCCATGTCATCGACGAGGATGACGAGCACGTTGGGCCGCTCTGCGGCCAATGACGAATGTAGAATGACCAATGACGAAAGGAGGGCGAGCAGGAGGTGCTTCATGGATTGGCTGTAAAACGTGGTTGGGGATGACAACTTCCGTCGCCTTCCGCACACACGGCTATTCGAGATGCACCGGCATCTTCGAGTTGGAATCGGCGTGGTGGCGAGGCATGATGCGCACCATGTTCAAGACACTTCAACTCGTGGCTGCCTTGGTCGGCCTCATGACCTTCTCCACAATCGCGCAGGAGCCAAAGTGGGTGCCTCTCTTCAATGGCAAGGATCTGACCGGCTGGACCATCAAGATCGCCAAGCGTCCACTCGGCGAGAACTTTGCGAACACCTTTCGCGTCGAGGACGGTATCCTGAAGGTCAGCTATGACGGCTACACGAAGTTTGATGAGCAGTTCGGCCACCTCTTCACGAACCTCGCCTACTCGCACTACATTCTGCGGCTGGAGTATCGGTTCACCGGCACCATGATCGCCGATGCACCAAAGTATGTGAACCTCAACAGCGGCGTGATGCTGCACGCGCAGCCGCCGCAGAGCATGCGGTTTGATCAGGGTTTCCCCGCGAGCCTGGAAATGCAATTCCTCGCCGACGAAGGCAAGGGCCCGCGCTCCACCGCCAATCTCTGCACACCCGGCACGCATGTGGAGATGGGTGGGCAGCTCGTGACCAAGCACATCGTCAAGTCCAGTGCTCCCACCTTCCCTGCGGATGAGTGGGTGCGTGCCGAGGTCGAGGTGCGTGGCAACGACGAGATCATCCACCGCATCAACGGCGTCGAAGTCCTGCGCTACCAACGCCCGCAGCTTGACCCGACGAACAACAACGCTCCGGCAACGGATCAGATTGAGGCCGGTGGGAACGTCATGCTCAGCTACGGCCACATCGCCCTTCAAGCCGAAGGCCAGCCGGTGTGGTTCCGGAAGATCGAGCTGATGTCGCTTGAGAAGAAGTGATCAGGGATTCAGCACGACCTCGGTGCTCACCATCGCATCACGTTCGTCAAAGAGCGTGATGAACCAAGAGTTGGTATTGGCAGGCGGCTTGGGTGCGGTGATAGTCTTTCCCGTGATCGTGGCGGGGACTGTCGTCCATTTGCGCGCTGAGCGCAGGCCGGTGTCAGTGGTGTAGTTGAGTTTGGCGGCTTTGAGCGCGGTGGCGGACTCGAAAGTGACGGTGACTTGATCGCCTTTGAGTTCGGGTTTGCCGGGAACCGGCAGTGCTTTGCCGCCACGACACTTGGAGTCGATGAAGAGGCCGATCTCCTGTGGTGCCCAGCCGGGCGGATGACCATGCGGCATGTTCACCTGGATGCGCATCTGTTTCTCGCCGGGCACGACGTTGTAGCTCTTCATGTAGCTGTCGAGAACGTAGTGGATGTCGTTGGTGCCGTTCACAAAGAAGATGGGCACGCGGCAGCGTGGCAGCAGGCTGCCGGGATCGTATTCTTTGACCCAAAGTGATTTGCGGTCGCCGAGCTTGTCGATGCTGGGTTTTTGCACGGACTCGCCTTCGTGGAGGAAACCGCAGCCATAGACGGGCACAGCAGCTTTGAAGCGATCATCGAGCGACGCGACGAGGCAAGTGGTGTAGCCACCCCAACTGATGCCGGTGACCGCAGTGTGTTCCGCATCCACCTCGGGGAAGCTGCGCAGCAACGAATGCGCGCGCATCACGCTCGCTGCGGCATGGAAGGGCCAGTCATCGCTCGTATCGCCGCCGATGCTGTCGAACTTCTCGGGCGCACCATGCGGCGGGCCACCGTTCGGCAAGCGCGTGCGAGTTTTGGGATCGTGCGCTTTGCTTTTTGTGACGCCCTTGTCATCGAAGATCGGATCGGCTGGGCGCGAGCCGTTCAGATCCATCGCGATGGCCGCGTAGCCGCGCTTGGCCCAAAGATGCGCCCACTCCGCGAAAGCGGTGCCGCCTCCGCCGTGAATGAGTACGACGCCGGGGAACTTTGCGCCCGGCTTTGCTTCGCCGAGCGTGACAGGCGAGGCGTAGAAGGCGAAGACCTCGGTGTCGTGGCCCTGGTACTTTTCGCCTGCATACGTCAGCGAATGAATCGGCTGATCCTGTCGCACCCATTTCATGGCGGGCACGGTGTTCTTGAGCGCGTCGAGATTCCACGGGCCGACTTGCTCGGCGCGGAGTGGAGAGCACAGGACAAAAAGACAGGTGGCTGTGGTGAAAAGGAGAAACCTCATGGTGGACATTGAACGCTGCCCATGATGAGCGCCAAACACGCTTTTTCGATTTTCACTTCGAGGCACTCTGTGAGGCGGGGCAATTCAGGACCAGTGGAAGGCACGATACGCACGGCGGCTCAATCGTTGAACCTGTATAACCGGTGCAACTTTGATCACTTCAAAGGCCGCATCTTCCAATTCCGAATCCAAGTCAGACGAGTCCGCCATGTCAGCCAACCCACCAGAACACCCCATCTGCTACCGGCTGACGCCTGACCGGCAATTGCTCGACGGCCGGTGTGATGTGCATGATTGCTCTCAGCGCTATGCTTTGCCCGGCGATGCCACAACCGGTCGTGTGGCGCATCAGGTCCCGCCCTGCGTGCTCGGCGGTCAGCATCACACGCTGGTCGGTTACGATGGGGTGAAGCGCGTGGCGCTGATGGTCACGCCGGAATGTGGAGGTGACTTTCGTGACCAGACCTGGGAGGTTATGTCCACCATTCGGACCATCCTGCGGCAACAACAGGAGCCGATGGCGCTGACGGTGCAGACGGTGTTCGTGGACAGCGTGGCGAACGTGCCGAAGGCGCGGAGATTGTTTGAGGCGTATTACGGCGATCACATGCCGCTGACGTTGTTTGTGGTGCAGCCGCCGTGCGACGGACGCGGGCTGGCGATCGAGGCGTGGGCCATCAGCACGAACACGGCAAAGGTGGAATACCACAGCCCGAGGTTGGTGACCGTCGAGCATGACGGTCTGCGCTGGATTCATGCGTCCGGTGGTTCGCTCAAGCAGCAGGGCCGCAAGGCCTATGAGCAGGCGGTGGAAGCATTTGAGGGGATGAACAAAGTTCTTGGCGAGGCTGGAGCTTCGTTCTCCGATGTGGTGCGCACCTGGCTTTATCAGGGCGGGATCACGGACATGGAGGGTGAAACCGAGCGCTACCGCGAACTGAATCGAGCGCGCACGGATTTCTTCGCCGACATCCCCTTTTACTCACGAGCGCTGATGGCTGGAGTGAACGGCCGCGCTGTCTATCCAGCCAGCACGGGCATCGGCACGCTGGAACACGGTCTCATCACGACCTGTCTCGCACTGCAAACCAAGCGTGAGGACGTGAAGATTCTGCCGCTGGAAAACCCGCTGCAGACGGCGGCCTTCGATTACCCCGAGCACTATTCCGCCAAGACTCCCAAGTTTGCCCGCGCGATGGCGGTGCGTTTTGGCGATCATGTGACGACTTGGATCTCCGGCACGGCTAGCATTGTGAACTCAGAGACCGTTCACATTGGCGATGCGGAAAAGCAGACCGAGCAGACGCTGACAAACATCGAGCGGCTTATCGGCTCGGAAAATTTTGCGCGGCTCGGCTGGCCCGACGCTGGGGCGACGCTCGATGACCTGGCGAAGGTGCGCGTCTATGTGAAGCACCACGAGGACTACGAGAAATGCAAAGCCGTGTGCGAGCGCCGCCTCGGTCGCATCCCCGCCATCTATGCGCAGGCCGACGTGTGCCGCCCGGACCTGCTGGTGGAGATCGAAGGCGTGGCCTTCTCTCCGCTGCGCAAACCCGGCGGTACTCTGGAAAGGAACCCGAACTCATGCGCCACCGCACCGTCATCCCATTGATCGCAGCCGTGCTGTCGATCCTGCCCGCCGCACGCGCTGTGGCAGGTCATCCTGTTTTTGAGGCAGGCCCGCCGGAACAACCCGCCACCGCCGCGACGCCGAGCGATCGCGTTGATGAACTGGTCTTCAAGCGATTGGCTGAGCTGAACCTTAAGCCGGTGAACCTTTGCTCGGACGCCGTCTTTCTCCGCCGCGCCTATCTTTGCGTGATCGGCACACTGCCGACGGAAGAGGAGGCCATCGCCTTCCTCGCGGCCACCGACCCTGACCGCCGCGCGCGTTTGATTGATGAACTCCTGCAGCGCGATGAATTTGCCGACTACTGGGCGATGAAATGGGGCGACGTGCTGCGCGTGAAGGCTGAGTTCCCGATCAAGCTGTGGCCGAACGCCGCGCAGGCCTACCACCGTTGGATCTACGCGAGCGTGCGATCGAACAAGCCCGTCCATCAGTTTGTGCATGAGTTGCTTGTGGCCAATGGCAGCAACTTCCGCGAGGGCGAGGTGAATTTTTACCGCGCAATGCAGGACCGCAGCCCGCAGGGCATCGCCGCCACCGTCGCGCTCACTTTCATGGGCGAGCGCGCGGACAAGTGGCCGAAGAAGAAGCTCGACGCGATGGCGGGTTTCTTCGCGCAGGTTGCCTACAAGCCGACATCGGAGTGGAAGGAGGAGATCGTCTATTTCGATCCGATCCCGGACAAGGAGAACCTCGTGCGCGGCGCGATGTTCCCCGACGGCAGGCCAGCCAACATTGACGTCGGTCGCAATGATCCGCGCGTCGTCTTCGCCGAGTGGTTTCTGCGGCCGGAGAACCCTTGGTTCGGCCGCACCATGGCCAACCGCATCTGGTCCTGGCTCATGGGCCGCGGCATCGTGCATGAACCCGACGATTTTCGCGCGGACAATCCGCCGTCGAATCCCGCTCTGCTGGAATTTCTCACTCGCGAGTTCGTCACCACGCGCTGCGACATGAAACATCTCTTCCGCGTGATCCTGAACTCGCGGACCTTCCAGCTCTCCTCGATCCCCGAGCACGAGACGACGGAGGCGGAGGCAAACTTTGCCCACTACCCGCTGCGTCGCATGGAGGCGGAGGTGTTGATCGACGCGCTGAACCAGATCACCGGCACGCAGGAGGGCTACAGCAGCCCGATTCCGGAGCCGTTCACGTTCATCCCTGAAGATGTGCGCGCCGTGGCGCTGGCGGACGGCAGCATCACCAGTTCCTTCCTGGAGCTATTCGGGCGTCCGCCGCGCGACACGGGATTTGAGTCGGAGCGAAACCGGAACTCCAGCCCTGCGCAGCGCCTGCACTTGCTGAACTCCACGCATGTCCATCAGAAGATCAAAGCCTGCCCGCTCGTGACCGGCGCGCACGACGGCGAGTTCAAGCCGCGCGAGCTGGCGAAGAAAATTTACCTGACGCTGCTCGCACGGCAGCCGACCGACGCCGAACTGGCCGAGATCGAGAACTACTCGAAGACCACCTACACTGACGGTCAGGAACTGGCGGAGGACCTTGTGTGGGCACTGGTCAACGAGCCCGAGTTTTTCTACAACCACTGAGCGTGACGCGCACCTGAACTCCAAACACCCAATCGTCATGAACACTCATCATATGCCTGCGCCATCCTCCACCGCCCGGGATCTCGCGCGGATTACCTCCGCCTTTGGCGGCGTTCCACTTTCACGCCGCGAGGCGCTGCGTCGCTGCGTTTACGGCTCCGCCGGGCTTCTGCTCATGGAACCTTTTGGCATCCGCGCCGAGCAGGCCTTGCCATCGGGCCGTGCGCGCTCGGTGATTCAAATCTGGCTCTGGGGCGGCCCGTCGCACATCGACACCTTTGATCCGAAGCCCGAGGCGGGTCGCGATTACTGCGGCCAGCTCGACGCGCCGATCGACACAAACGTGGGCGGCATCCGCATCGGTCAGCTTTTCCCGGAGCTGGCGAAGCAGGCGGACAAGTATTCGCTGATCCGCAGCATGACGCACGGCAACAACGGCCATGAAACCGCCTCTTATCTCGTGCAGACGGGCCGTTCGTCCGAGCGCGATGTGTTTCCGAGCCTGGGTGCGGTCACTGCGTATTACAAGGGCTACGACCACGGCTACCAGGGCCTGATCCCGCCCTACATCGTGCTCACCGAGCCGCAGGGTCGCTTCTCGGAGGCAGGATTCCTCGGGCCAAAATACAAACCCTTCGCCACTGGCGGTGATCCGGCAGCAGGCGTGTTTGCCGTCGAAGGAATCATCGCGCCCGGCATCACGGAGCGCCGACAGCAGGAACGGCGGAAGTTTCTGCGCAGCATCAACACGCTGGGCGGCGCGCTGCCCGGCAACGCCACGCTCAAGTCGGTGGTGCAGCACGAGGAGCAGGCCTATGAGCTGATCCTCGGCAATGCGGGCAAGCTCTTCGATCTGAACCAGGAGAGCGGCGACACACGCGAGCGCTATGGACGAAACACCTTCGGCCAGTCGTGCCTGATGGCGCGTCGTCTCGCGGAGAAGGGCGTGCCTTACATCACCATCAACTACAAGGGCTGGGACACGCACAAGCAGCACTTCCAGACGATGAACCGCAAGCTGCCGGAGCTGGACAAGGGACTCGCCGCGCTGATCGCCGACCTGTCGGAGCGCGGTCTGCTCGACAGCACCATCGTGTGGTGTACCGGCGAGTTTGGCCGCACGCCGAAGGTACAGACGGAATCGCCGTGGAACGGCGGCCGCCACCACTGGGGCAAGGTTTTTTCCTCGCTGATCGCAGGCGGCGGATTCAAGGGTGGCCACATTGTCGGCGAGTCCGACGCGAAAGCAGAGGAAGTGAAGGAGCGCCCCGTGTATCCGGCGGACGTGATCGGCAGCATTTACGGCCAGCTCGGCATTCCGGCAGAAGCCACGCTGCCGCATCCGCTCGGAACGCTCACGCATGTCGTGCCCGACAAATCGGAGAACGTGCCGATGGGCGGGCTGCTGAAGGAGATTTTGTGAAATGTCGAATGACGAATTCAGAATGACGAATGAATGAGGAGGCTCCCATGACTGGCATCCATTTTTGTGCGTCGGGTGAGAACCATGCGCATCCAACACGATCGGCGCTCAACATTCGGGCATTGGGATTTCATTCGTCATTCGTCATTCGTCATTCGTCATTCCGACAGCTCGTCTGTCTGACGTTCGCTCTCGTGCTCACCGTCTCGCTGTCGTACGGCCAGCGCGCGCCGCGCATCGGCTACGTCTATCCGGCGGGAGGGCAGCAGGGCACGTCGTTTGAAGTGGACTTCGGCGGACAGGGACTGGAGGAACCGACGGGAGTTGTCTTTTCCGGCGAAGGGCTCAGCGCGCAAATTCTCGGACATGACAAGCCGCTCTCTGCGGTGGCCGCCGGCGACATGCGCGACAAGCTGCGCGAGATGCAGGGAAAGATCCGCGAGGCGCGCAATGCCGAGGGCTTCAAGCCCGACCAGATGCTGCCCACCATCCGAAGCGTGATGCGCGAGGCATCGATCACGGAGAAGGATCTGCGGCTGCTGGCCGAATACGACCGCCGTCGCAACGATCCGAAGCAGCAGCAGAACACGCAGATCGGCGAGGTGGTGCATGTGAAGATTACCGTGGCCGAGGCTGCGGCTCCCGGCGTCCGCTACGCGCGCCTTCGCACAGCAGGTGGGTTGAGCAATCCGATGCGCTTCGTTGTCGGCCCGCATGTGGAGGTGAACGAGGCGGAGCCGCCGCCGGAGTTCGACTTCGAGCGCTACAGCAGCGGAGCGCCCCAGAAGAAGAAAAAGGGCGCTGATGCCATCGTCACGGCACCATTCACACCGCCTGCCACCGTCAACGGGCGCATCCTTCCCGGTGAGGTGGATCGTTTTTCCTTCCACGCAAAGAAGGGCGACCAGCTCGTGCTCGCCGTGCAGGCGCGCAATCTCATCCCGTATCTGGCGGATGCGGTGCCGGGCTGGTTCCAGGCCGTGGCAACCTTGTTCGACACGGCGGGCAACGAACTGGCCTTCGCGGGCGGCTACCGCTTTGATCCCGATCCCGTCGTCTTCTACAAGATTCCCAAGGACGGCGAGTATCGTCTCGAAGTGCGCGACTCGATCTACCGCGGGCGCGAGGATTTCGTTTATCGCATCACTGTGGGCCAGCTTCCCTTTGTCACCGGTATCTTCCCGCTCGGCGCGAAGACAGGTTCGACGGTCGATCTCACGTTCCAGGGCGGAAACCTCGGCGATCAATTCAAGCAGCGATACACCGCGCCGGAGCAGGAGGGCATCACGTTGTTGCAGGCACGCAACGGCCCGTGGCGTTCGAATTTCATCCCGTTCCAGATCGACACCATCGCGGAACAGCCCGAACGCGAAGGCAACAACACGCCCGGTTCCGCCAATGAGTTCAAGGCACCAGCGATCGTCAACGGTCGCATCGAAGCCCCCGGAGATGCGGACTATTATCGCATTCACGCGCGCGGCAGCCGGCCGACGGTTTTTGAAGTCTTTGCCCGGCGTCTCAGCTCACCGCTCGACTCCAGCATCGTCGTTTATGACCTCGACGGAAAACAGATCGGCTCCAATGACGATCACGAAGATCTCGCCGCCGGACTGACCACGCACCATGCTGACTCGCGCGTCATGGTCACGATGCCGAACACGGGCACCTGCATTGTGAAAGTGACCGACACGCAGAACCAGGGCAGCATTGGGCACAACTACCGACTCAAGGTGATGACCGCGAAGCCGCGCTTCGCCCTCCGCGTGACTCCATCGTCGCTCAACGCCCGCGCGGGTGCGGCGGCACGGCTGACGGTTCATGCGCTGCGTTTGGATGGATTCGACGGTGCGATCTCCTTGCAACTCAAGGACGCGCCTTCTGGCTATGAACTGAAGGGTGCCTCCATTCCCGCCGGAAAAGACAACGCGGACATTTCCCTCACCGTGCCATCGACACCGACCGAGGAGCCCGTGCCCATCTCCATCCACGGCACTGCTGAGGTGGAAGGCGAGACCGTCGAAGCCGACGCCGTGCCTGCCGAGGACATGATGCAGGCCTTCATTTACCGGCACCTCGTGCCCGTGGACGCTCTGCTCCTAGATGTGCGCAATGCGCCTCCGCCAGAGAAGACCGCGCCTTGAGACGCTCCGGCCTCAGTTTCCTTTTATGACACACAACGCCGCCTCCACCGACACTGCCGAACAAACCCTTGCCGCCGACTGGCTCTCCCACCGCCCCGACATCCGCGTGCTCGACTGCACCATTCGAGATGGCGGGCTCATGAACAATCACCAGTTCGAGGACCGGGTCGTAAAGGCCGTCTATGACGCCTGTGTCGCCTCCGGCATCGATTACATGGAGATCGGCTACCGGGCCTCGCGGAAAGACATCAAGGTCGGCGAGCATGGCTGCTGGAAGTACTGCCTCGAAGACGACATCCGCCGCATTGTCGGCGACAACGACACCGCGCTGAAGCTCTCCATCATGGCCGATGCGGGCAAGTGCGACTACCGCGAGGACATTCCGCCGAAGAAGGACAGCGTGGTCGATCTCGTGCGCGTGGCCTGTTACATCCATCAGGTGCCGCTCGCGCTCGACATGCTCAAGGACGCGCGTGATAAGGGCTACGAGACCACGGTAAACCTCATGGCCGTCACCACCGTCGCCGACAGTGAACTGGAGGCCGGACTCGCCATGCTGGTGCCAGCCGAGGCGCAGGCCATCTACGTCGTGGACAGCTTCGGCGCGCTCTATCCCAATCAGACGCGGCGCCTGGTGAAAAAGTATCTCAAGCACGCCAGGGCGGGCGGAAAGGAAGTGGGCATCCACGCCCACAACAACCTCCAGCTCGCCTACGCCAACACCATCGAGGCCATCGCACTCGGCGCGAATTACATAGACGCCACGATGGCCGGCCTCGGTCGTGGCGCGGGCAATTGCCCGATGGAGTTGCTGCTCGGCCTGCTGCGCAATCCGAAGTATCACCTGCGGCCAGCCTTGAAGTGCGTCGATGAAACCATCGAACCGCTCCGGAAGGATCTCGGCTGGGGTTTTGACCTTCCCTACATGCTCACAGGCCTCTTCAACCAGCACCCACGAGCCGCCATCAAGTTCAACGCTGCCCCCGAGCGCGGCGACATCGGTGGCTTCTACGAATCCGTGTGCTGAGCCGCGCAGTGGCGCGGTGCCGTTCGCTTGGGAAAAAGTAAACCTCGTGGCGGAAGGGCGAGCCTTCACCACGAGGTTGATTGAGGACGTTCCTCCGCAAGTTTGGGCTTACTTCGCCGCTTTCGGGCGACCCAGCACGTCGTCCTTTGTCGTCAGTGCGACGGCGACGACTTGGTCAATGAGATCCTGGCTGATCTTGAGATCCTTGAGCGTGTTGACCAGGTTTTCGGCGATGGCATTGAAGTGAACTTCGGTGAGGCCCATGCCTTCGTGCGCCTTGCGCATGTTCTTGCCGGTCCAGGGCAGCGGCCCACCGAAGGCTGCGCTGAGAAACTCCTTCTGCTTCCGGCGCTGCTTGTCCATGCTCACGTCGTCAAAGAAGTGCTTCACGCGCTCATCGGAGAGCACCTTGACGTAGAATGCATCGACGGCGGCGTTCATGGCCGCCTTGCCGCCCAGTTTCTGGTAGAGGCTGTCCTCGCGGGCCTTCAGCCACTTCGTTTTGCAGGCTTCCTGGGCAAAGGACCACTTTCTTCCCTCATACTCGGCCGTGATGGCCGGATTGACCGGCTTTCCGCTGATGGGGCAGACGGTGTTGGTTGCCGTTTCCGTGGCGACAGCGGCCGGGTCGGCGGCGCGCGCGGCATTCACGAGCAGCGACATGACGGCGATGACGGTGGCGAGAGAGGGGAAGACGAGTTTCATGCTTTGGTTGGAGTGGTGTTTGTTTGACTGAGGGCAGAAACAACGGGCAGTCACTGGCACATCCGCACCCGTATCTTGCGCATGTGTTGACCGCATTTGGCATGAGGCCTGTTTTTGCTTCCCAAATCGCACACAAAGCCCGACAAGAAGAGCGGAGCATCTTGGGGTATAAAAGTTGCATGGTGTGTGCATGTTTAAAAAAGAACACATGGACAAACCCGACATCGCCGGCCGCGCCGAGATCGAAACGCTCGTGAACACCTTTTACGACCGCGTCCGCGGCGATGAGGTGCTAGGCTTCATCTTCAACGAAGTGGCGCAGACAAACTGGACCGCTCATCTGCCGAAAGTGTACGCCTTCTGGGAGACGGTGCTCTTTCGTAGCGGAGGCTACACCGGCAATCCGCTCGCCGCGCATGCGAAGCTCGTTCCGCTGACAGATATGGGTCGGGAGCAGTTCGATCGCTGGCTGACTCTCTTTCGCGGAACAGTGGACGATCTCTTTGCCGGTGAGAAGGCCGAGCACATCAAAAACTGCGCCGAAGACATGGCGAATGTCATCCACGCCCGCATCAACAACGTGCCCGACGCCCGGTTCGATCCCGCCAACCTCACGGCGGAACAGCGGGAGCGCTATGCACGTTACAAACCCGCGACCCCATGAGCCAGTTCCCCGCCTGCAAACACAAGAAGCACAAGGCTAAAGGCCCGCGCAAAGACGGCCTGCGCTGGCTCGCGGCGGAACCGTATCGCATCTTCTTCGCCAGCGGAGCGCTCTGGAGCATCGTCGGCGTGGCGCTGTGGCCGCTGTTTTATGCGCAGCAACTCGGCTTCTACCCGAGCTTCGTCCATGCACGGATCATGATCGAGGCGTTCGGCGGGGCCTTCGTCGTCGGCTTTCTAGGCACGGCTGGCCCACGCATGGCCACGGCTCCGAAGCTCACGCCGCCGGAGTTGTTCTGGCTTTTCGCGTTGCATCAGGCTTGCGGCATCAGCCATCTCACGCTGCACCTGGCGTGGGGCGATGCATTCTTCATCGCGCTGCTCGCCTCGCTGCTGCTGTGCCTCGTGATCCGAGTGGTGAAGTTCCGAAAGGAAGCGCCGCCGCCGCAGATGCTGCTCGCGCTCACCGGGCTGGCCTGCGGCATCGCTGGCGCGTCGTTGCTGCTGGTTCCGGCGACACTGATGGATCCGCAGCGCTTCCGTCTCGCCAATCTGCTGCTCTATCAGGGCCTGCTGCTACCGCCGGTGCTCGGGATTGGCTCGTTTGTGTTTCCGCGCATGTTGGGCGGAGATTTTGGCGACCCGAAAACAGCGGAGCAGGGCCGGGCGAAGCTGATTCGTTCCATCGTGGCGGCCATTTTGCTTGTGGGCAGCTTTGTTCTCGAAGCGTTCGGTCAGGTGATGATCGGCTATGCGCTGCGGGCCATCGTGGCGGCGAGTTACCTGCTCATCGAGGTGCGCTGGAAGACGACGCAGAGCGGATCACTCACCACGGGCCTGTTTTGGGCGCTGGGGCTTGGTTTGCTCGGCATCGGGATTTCGCCGTTCTTTTACGCGCAGCATGTTTCGGTGGAGCATCTGCTCTACATCGGCGGCTTCGGCATGCTGATGCTCATCGTCGGCTCCCGTGTGCTCTTCGGCCACAGCGGCGACCTCGACGGCTTTTTCGTCACCAGCAAATGGGTGCGCTTTTTGATCTTCCTCGGCATCCTCGCCGCCACCACCCGCGCCACGCCAGCCTGGGTGCCATCGACAATGGTTTCCCACCACATCTATGCGGCGTGGACGTGGGGTGCGCTGGCATTGTGCTGGTTGTTTTGGCACCGACACCGGTTTGGGAAGAGGGATACCGAGGAGTAGTTTCGACGGTGCAATGGGGAGGCGCAAAGTCGCAGCCATGCACATCGGCTATGAGTGGGGAAGGCCGCCCATTCCGCGACATCGCTCCGGCTGAATATTAATTACCATAAATAATGCTTGATAATATAATATTCATATTTTAGAGTCTCCATGAGCCATTCCCACCTCATACCCCAACCCCTCGCCATGAAATCGATTTTCAGTGACCTCTCCATCGCAGAATCCGACCGCGCGCCAAACGTGTTGCTAGCCGATGATTTTACCGATCAAGGCATCCTTGATCCAGTGCCCCCGTCGAAACCGCAAAAGCAGGATGAGGATCCGATCGCGGTCATGAGGAAGATTTTCATGGGTGGGCAAGTGGATGAAATGAAGGAACGCATGAACAGCGTGGAGAAAGAGCTGAACACACTGCGTGAGACGATGAATCAAAAGGTGCAGGAAATGGAGCGCGCGTTCCGCGAGGACATCGCTCGTGTTTCCAAGGCTGCGGCTGACGCGCTCCAAGCGCAGAACGACACGCTCACCCATGACATCGAGCAAACTCGCGCAAATCTCGTGACCAGCGTCGATGAGCGCTTCCGCAAGCTCTCGGCCGCCTCGGTCCCACGCTCTCATCTAGCAGAGATCCTCCGCGACCTCAGCTCACGCTTGCAGCCATCTGCTGGCTAAAGGCCAAATTTGCGTCTCAAGCGCACCCGTCCGCACCCGCAACCGACCAGGAGCAAAGCCATGATCACCCTCACCGGATCGACAAAGCCTCAGCCGATGCCCGAAGCAGAAGCGCGTGCCGTTTCCACTGCCGAACGGCGATCAAATGCCGAGATGGCGAGGCTGCGCGAACTGATTCTCGGCGAGACGACCGACCGCGTGGAGGACATCAGCCGCCAAGTCACCAGCCGGGATGCCCGCGTGCGACGTTTGGTGGAGGACATGCCGGACGCCCTCACCAAGAACTCGGTGGACCAGGGATCCCTGACGCGCTTGGCCAATGCACTGCGCGTGCCCATTGAGGAGGCGCTCAATCAGAGCGTGCGCGGCGACCAACAGAAGCTTGCCGACATTCTGGCTCCCGCTCTGGCCCGGGCGCTTCCTCGCACGCTGATGGCCTTCATTGTCGGCCTGCCGACGGCCTTGGCCAGACGCGTTTGCCGGGTGATCTGCCCATGGATCGGAAGAAGTTCCACCGCATCGAGCGCTCTCGGGACTCTCGCTGGTCAGCCCCGCGCCGATCATCCGTTTCAAGTGGACCGAATCTGCCTCTTCAAGAAAGGCACCATCGAAGTCCTGCGGAGCGCAGACGTGGGATTCGATGAAGACGCGAGCTTGCTCGAGGTCGATCACCTTTTTCTCCAGCTAGCCGACGCGCTTCGAGAAGGCTCGACCAATCCGACCGCCTTGCTGCGCTTTCCTCGCTCGAAAGCGAAGAACGAGGCTCAGGGCATGATCCTGATCGAAGGTGAGCACACCATCCTAGCCGCTTATCACAAAGGGCAGCCTGCTCCGTGGTTGCGTGATCGCCTCCAGGATCTCGCCGATGAAGCTGACGGACAGGCCAAGGCCACCCTCGATGAATCCGCCGCAGGCCAGGATGTCGAGCATCGGCTCCAGTCGCTCGATTCTCTCCTGACAAAAGGACTCGTGTGCTATGTGCCAGTCGCGCAAACAACACCGGCCGCAAAGACCGGCGGGAGAAGTTCGTGGCTGGAAGATGCGGCGGTGATCACTTGCGTCATCGGTGTCGTCTGGCTTGTCGCATCCGTCTCACGCGCTTCGACGCTTTGGAACAAGGTGGTGCAGGATCTCGACAGCGAGGCTGGCATCGTCGTGACCGACCGTAGCTGGATTCCCGGTCGTTCCATCACCGGATTGCGTGATCCGCTGGCACCCGATCCCTCTGACCTTTTGAAATCGCACGGCTTTGCGCCCGACAGCATGAAGCTGCATTTCACCTCATTCCTCTCCGACGAGGCTCCCTTCAAGGAGCAGCGCGAATCTCTCCAGCATGCCGAGCGCGATTCGGTCCGCAGGGAAATCTCCAGCTCATACGCGCGCGCCCTCGCCCTCATGGAAGCCAGTCTCGAAATGCACTCAGCCCCGGCTGCCAGCGCCTCTGCGCCGGGCCAGTCCAACGGGACGCGCGAGGTCATCCGCAAGGAGCTTCTGCGCACGCTGCTCGAGCTGCCGCCCGAGACAAACTTCGAGTTCAAGGACGGCACGGTCACCATTCCTGCCAGCCTGCCCAAGGCCACACGCTCACGCATTCGGGAGGTGATCAAGGCGGTCCCGTGGGTGAAGCAGGTCATGGAGTTGGACATTCCGGCCAAGAGCAACTCGGCACTCCCGACAGGCGGAACGGGCATGGCCGAAGGGGCAATGCAGCCAGCGCTGGCGAAGTGAGGTTGTTCTCTCCATCCTCACTGAAAGTTCGGTCGTATTCGTTACGGATGAAATAACCCAACACTGACAAACCTCTCATCCGCAATGAAACACCTGATTCTTCTTCTCACCATGTCCGCCACCGTGCTCACCGCCGCAGAACCCGCCGCACCCAAGACCGAATTCGCCACCATCGGAGGCGGCTGCTTCTGGTGCGTCGAAGCTCAGTACAAATTCGTCACCGGCGTGGTCAAGGCCGTCAGTGGCTACGCTGGAGGCACAAAGGAAAACCCGACCTACGAGGAGGTCTGCACCAAAACCACCGGCCATGCCGAGGTGGTGCAGATCGAGTTCGAGCCGTCCAAGATCAGCTACAAGGAGATCATCGATCTCTTCTGGGATGCACACGATCCCACCACGCTGAACCGCCAGGGAAATGATGCCGGCCCTCAGTACCGCTCGATCATTCTCTATCACAGTGACGAGCAGAAGAAGATCGCGGAAGCTTCAAAGACAGCCGCGCAGAAAAACTTCAAGGACCCCATCGTCACCGAGATCGTGCCGATGAAGAAATTTTACGTCGCCGAAGACTACCACCAGAACTACGCCACCGAGAACCCCTACCAGGGCTATGTGCGCGCGGTCGTCGCGCCGAAGGTGGAGAAGTTCAAGCACAAGCTGGAAGAGAAGGCGAAAGCCCCGAAAAAATAAACGCAAGCCACCACCATGAGCGCCGCCGCATCCACAGTCTCGCACAGCCACGCGGCGACAAATCGCGTGCGGCGCGCGCGTGCTTTTCACCGGCCTGTCCGCCTCTGGATCGTGAGCCTGTTGCTCGTCATCGCTTTCGTCGCCTTCTGCGGATTCCTCGCGCTGGCGGTCGCCATTCCGCTGACTGGAGACCGCTTGGTGGGTGTCGCTAGCTTGGTGTCGCTCGTCGTGTTCATCGCCGCGCGCATCAGCGCCTTCATCCTGTCCAGCAGGCTCCACTGTGGGCTCTGTCACGGCACGGTCTTGTCGGAGAAAAAATGCCGGAAGCACGTCGAGGCCGTCCGCATCCGACCGCTTTCCTATCGTGCCACGGCTGCTGTTTCGGCGCTGATCACGCTCTCATTTCGCTGCATGTATTGCGGCACACCGTATCGGCTTTGGAAGTGAGGCGACGACTCGCCCCAGTGGCCCTCATCTTGCGTGCCGGATGAGCGTGATCATCACGCCCTGGATCACCAGTTCCTGCGCCGGGATGAGGTCTGGATACTCCGGATTCTCCGCCTTTAGAAACGCGATTCCGTTCTTGGTCAGGTAGCGTTTCAAAGTCGTTTCACCGTCGATCAGCGCAGCCACGATGTCGCGTGCGCGTGGCTCGCGGACTTCGAGGATCACAAAATCACCGTCGAGGATATGAGCGCCGATCATCGAGTCGCCGCGCACTTTGAGGGCAAAGGTCTTCGCATTGCGTGGGATGCCGAGAGTGTTGATGTCCACTGAGATGCAGCCCTCGGTCTGCTGCTCGGCATCGACGGCGAGACCCGCCGGAATGTGACCATAGACAGGCACATCCACGATCTCCGCACGGTCCCGGTCCTGCGGAAACACCACTGCCCGCGCTAAGCCTGCGAGCCGTTGGATGGCACCTTTCTTCTCAAGAGCACGCAGATGGCTCATGGCCGCCGTTTGACTGGAGAAGCCGAAGTGTTTCTGAATGTCGCGCGTGGACGGCATCACACCGTGCTGGCGCTGGTAGCTGCGGAGAAACTCCAGCATCTCGCGTTGCCGTTCGGTCAGGATGAGGCTGCTCGGATTGGAAAACATGGATCGGATTGTGTTCGCGCGAACAGTCAGTCTGCGGCCTCCCTTTGCAAGCAGTTTCCCTCAGCCGCAAAGCGGGCATAGTGCGCGCCATGACAGGACTCAGACTCACTCTTGCAGCAGCATCCATCGCGGCCTGCTCGACACTTCCGGCGGCAGACGCAGACCGAGGCAATGCCACGCCAACGAAACCTTCGGACTCCACGCCAAAGCTCGAAGTGGCGGTCACCGGCAAGACCGGGCTTCTGCCCGACAACACCGCATCCCTCGCCAACAAAGCCGCGCAGGCCTTTGCCAAACGAGATTGGGACACCGCGCGCTTGGCTTACCGCGAGATGATCGCGGCGGATCCGGAGAATCCGTTGGCGTGGGCCAACCTCGGCGCAGTGGAACAGCAGGCGGGCAAGTCAGCCGCAGCGGCGGAGTGTTTTGAGAAATCCGTACGCTTCAATCCCGAACTCGTTCAGTCGTGGCTCGCCCTTGGTCAGATCTATTCCAGCAAAGGCGACAAGTATCGCGCCTTGGCCGCCTTCTCCCGCGCGCTGCACGAAGATCCTCTCGACGCGCGGGCGCACAATTTCCTCGCCATCACGGCAAAGGAACTCGGCTGGACAGACGCCGCTGAAGCCGAGTTGCAGCGCGCCATCGAGTTGAACCCCGACTATGGCATCGCGCACTTCAACCTCGCGCTCATGCACCTCGAGCGGAAGCCTCCAGCGCTGGAGCTGGCTCGCAGGCACTACAACAAAGCGACCGCGCTTGGGATGGAGAAGGACGAGATCGTGGAGCGGAAACTAAAGGAGTGACCTGTGTGGAATCTCGCTGACGAACTCCAGCAGGCACGAGACGGCGGACTCTTCCGTGAGCTGCGGACTCTTGCGTCCGAGCAAGGCGCGACCGTGATGCGCGATGGAAGGACGCTGGTGAACTTCTCGTCGAATGATTACCTCGGCCTCGCCGCTTCGGATGAATTGAAAGCAGCGCTCAAGGAGGGAGTCGATCGCTTTGGCGCGGGCGCGGGTGCGTCTCGACTCGTCTGCGGATCGCTGGCTCCGCACGCGGAGCTTGAGGCAGAGATTGCGTCCTTCAAAGGGACGGAAGCCGCGCTGAGTTTCTCTAGCGGCTACGCCGTGGCACTCGGCACCATCCCCGCGCTGCTCGGCAAAGAGGACGTCATCATTCTCGACAAACTCAGCCACGCATCGCTCGTCGATGCGGCCCGACTGAGTGGCGCGACGGTCCGAGTCTTCCCACACAATCATCTCGATAAACTCGACAGGCTGCTGCGCGGTGCTCGCGACGGCGGAGCACGGCGTGTGCTGGTCGTCACGGAATCCATCTTCAGCATGGATGGCGATGCGGCGGCGCTCCGAGAGATCGTCGATCTCAAGGATCGCCACGGCGCGTGGTTGATGCTCGATGAAGCGCACGCGGTCGGCGTGATCGGCCCGCAGGGCCGAGGGCTGGCGGCGGCGTTGGGGCTTGAAACACGGGTCGAGCTTCAGATGGGCACTCTGAGCAAGGCGGTCGGCTTGAGCGGCGGCTACCTCGCCGCATCTCACGCTGTGATTTCGTTGCTCATCAACAAGGCGCGCAGTTTCATCTACTCGACCGCGCCACCGCCGGCGATTGCATTCGCGGCGCGGGAGTCGTTGCGATTGATTCAAAGTGACAAAGGCGAGCAGCGGCGACGGAGGCTGCGCGAGAACATCGCATTCTGGAGAAAGCCCGGCATTCAGCCGAGCGGCAGCGCGATCTTCCCTGTCGTCATCGGCGATGAATCGCGGGCGATGGAGTTGAGCCGGCAATTGCTCGATGGCGGATTTCTCGTGCCTGCCATCCGTTATCCGACGGTCGCGCGGGGTAGCGCGCGGCTGCGAGTGACTTTGTCAGCGTCCCATGAAGCCGTCCAAGTCGAAGCTCTTGCCATGCACCTTCGCCGCGCGATGGCGGAGCTGGCGGGAGAATGAGCGCGGCACTCGGCGGAGAAAATTTCCGTTTAGTCGCAGCTTGCCATCGAATCGCAGACCACCGAACTCCGCCAGCTTTTCGAGCAACTGGCGCCCCGTCGTCTCGCGGGCAAATTCAGCCCTCGCGTGAGTCAGGCCAGCGGCCCCCATCTCCGCGCAGCGTTTCGGATCGGCCAGTAGCTTGCCGATCAGTGACGCAAATTCCGTCGGGCGTCGCTCATCGCAGATGAGCCCCGTTTTGCCGTCCAGTACCATCTCTGGCACACCCGCGAGCCGCGTCGAGACACACGGCAGTGATGCGGCCATCGCCTCCATCAAAACAGTCGGCAGGTTGTCCTTGCCGCCGTCCTTCTCCGTCACGCAGGCGAGGGCAAAGACCTGCGTCTCCTCGACCAGCAAACGCACGATCTGCTCCATGCTCATAGGGCCGGTCAGTTCCACATGATCGTTCAATCGAAGACTTGAAATTTGAGATTTGAGATCGGCTTCGAGCGGCCCTTCACCGACGATGCGACAGCGAAAAGTGAAACCTTGATCCCGCAGGATGCCACAAGCCGTGATCAGATCATCAAAGCCCTTCTTCTCGATCAAGCGTCCCACGCTCAGGATGCCGCCAGCCGAGCGAGAGCGATCCGCCGCCGCGCGTGCGGCGATGATGGGCTCCAGATCGAGCCCGTTGTAAACCCGATGAACACGCGCTGCCGAGGCAGGGAACTGCTCGCGCAATTGCCGCGCGGTGAAATCGCTGACCGTGATGACCAACGAGGCATCCTCAAACAAGCTGCCAAACGCGGGCAGCTGCTCGCCCGGCTTGCAGAAGATGTCATTAGCATGAGCCGTGAAGCTGTAGCTGAGGCCCGCGAACTTCCGCAACCACCAGCAGGTGCGCGCGCCGATACCGGCAAAGTGGGAGTGTGCGTGGTAGGGCCGCGCCGAACCGAGATCGGCGATCACCTTTGAAATGTAGGCCGCCTCATACACGCGCATCTTGTCGGGGCGCTCTCCCCAATGACGCAGCACCAGCGCGGCGGCGCGCGGCAATTGGTGCGCGTCCTTCCACTGCCGCACCTGCTCGATTAGCGCCTCCCGCGCCGGCAGGAAGTGGACGCGATCAAACAGCTCCTGTGGGAAATGCCTGATCTCCTCCTCTCGTGTGTCACGGATCGAGAAGATCAGCGGCCTCACCCCCATGCGCTCGAGTTGCAATACCTCGCGCACGCAAAAGGTCTGCGTGAAGGAAGGGAAGCGCTCAAATACATAGGCCAGATGATGCATCGGGAGATGCTGGATAGTGGATGGCACGCGGCACAACTCAAGTGGCCATCACGACCCCAAGCATCCGGCTGCCTACTGACGCGTCGCCAGCGCGCGGCCTCTAGCGCCCGAGAGCTTCGATCGATGACCGAGGGCGGGCCGTCTCTTCGGGTGACTCGACGCGCCGCCGATGCCGACCGCCCACAAAGGCTGGCCTGAACTCGACGAGGTTCTCCCTCGCCGCCTTTTTGGCTTCATCGTCACTCATCCCTTTCCTGGTTCTCAGCCAGCTCGTGAGGTGAGCCCTTTCTCTTTGCACTTCCAACATGTGAGATTGTGAAAGCAACTCGCAGGCCATTGTTCAATTATATCCGCCGCTACACGCCTCGGGGACGATGAATTAACGACGCGATCCGCCCAGTCGCCCGCATCAGCCCGCCGAGCGCATGCCGCTCACGCGAATCTGGCTCGCCGACTTGAGCTCGATCTGCGGCGCTTCCTTGTACAGGCTGATCACTCCCGACACCGCGATCAGGCGACCCGGCAATGCCAAATCGAGGTTTGCACCAGCTGCCCACTCGATCTCGGTGAGGTTTGCGGACTTCACCACGGCGCTGAATCCGCCTGACGGCACACCTTCAAAGTTGATGAACACGATGAACCCGCTCTTCGACATGCCCACGCGGCTCACCTTGCCAGTCACCGTCACACTTTTTCCCACACTCGCCTTCAGCGCCGCCGTATCCGTGATGGGAATCACCAATGGCACCTCACCCTTTGCTCCGCCGCTCATATCAAGGAGCGCCACTGCGGTGAGCAGGGCGAGAAAGCGGACAACGAGTACTGGACGGGAACGATCCATCCCGCAAAAGATCACGCCCAGGCTGGAAAGCAACCCCACAGCCCGCTCACGGACTCAGCCGCGTGATGGCCCACTTGTCGCCCTTGCGTGTGTAGAGGAGCCGATCATGCAGTCGGCTCACGCGGCCCTGCCAGAATTCCATCTCATCCGGCAGCAGCGCGTAGCCACCCCAGAATGGAGGGCAGGGAACCACGCTGCCTTCGGGAAACTTTGCCCGCATCTCCACCTCGCGCGCTTCCAGCCACTCGCGGCCCGGGATCTCCAGACTCTGCTGCGATACCCACGCGCCGATCTGGTGCCCGTAGGGCCGACTCGCAAAGTAGCTCTCCGCATCCGCGCGCGGCAGCTTCGTGATCACGCCCCGCAGGCTCACCTGACGGTGGCGGTCAGTCCAGAGAAACACCAGCGCCCCTCGCACATCACGCTCCAGTTCAGCCGCCTTCCGGCTCTCGTAGTTCGTGAAGAACTGAAAGCCTCGTTCATCCACCGCCTTTAGCAAAACCGTGCGCACGCTCGGCCCCCCATCGGCATTGATCGTCGCCAGCGCAGCCGCATTCGGCTCAGGCAGCTTGTGCGCCAGCGCATCGTGCAGCCATCCCTCGAATAGCTCATACGGCGACTCCGGCGCGGCAGCCTCCACGAGTTCGTTCAGATCGTAACTCACGCGCAGGTCGCGCAGGTTTGGTTTGTCAGGCGGGTTCATGTGTTTTATCAAACACCGCATTCACCTCCGCGCCAGCCTTCGCTTGCTCATCACTGGTGGAATCTTGACATGACTCCCAGCCTCACAGGAATCCTCTCCGATCTCGACTGCGTGCTGCTCGATGCCGACGTCATCCAGCAGCGCATCGCCGCCCTCGCGCAAAAAGTCGCCGCTGACTTCCACGGCACCACCATCACCGTCATCGCCATCATGGACGGCGGCCTCTTCTTCGTCGCCGACCTCTTGCGCGCGGTCGATCTCCCCATGCGGCTCCACACCCTCAGCGCCAGCAGCTACCACGGCGGCACACAGACCAGCGGCGAGTTGAAGCTCCACTGGCCGCCCCACCTCGACCTCAGTGGCCAGCACATCCTCCTCCTCGACGACATCCTCGACACCGGCCTCACCCTCTCAGCCGTCCAGGCCAAGATCCTCTCCCAATCGCCCGCCTCACTCCGCACCGGCGTCCTCCTCAGCAAGAAGCGCAAACGCCTCCGCGAAGTGCCCACCGAGTACATTGGCTTCGAGATCGAGGACGAATTCGTCGTTGGTTACGGCATGGATTACCAGGGCCGCTTCCGCAATCTCCCCTGCATCGGCATCTTGCAGCCACCCGCATGAGACTGCGCATCCTCTTCTTCTCCGTCCTGCGCGACATCACCCACACGGGTGAAACCGAGATCCATCTTCCAAACGAGCGCGCCACCGTCGCCGACCTGCTCGATCACCTCTTCGCACACTGGCCGCCCCTGCGCGCCTGGGACCGCTCCCTGCTCATCGCCATCGACCAAGTCTATGCGAAACGCCACGAGCCCCTCCACGACAACGCCGAAGTCGCCATTATGCCCCCCGTCCAGGGTGGGTGAGTTTCATCCGGAAAATCCGTGCCCGCTTTCTTCTTCGTGTACAAATGCCCGGTTGAAACCGCATCGGCATGACGGCAGAAATTCAAATAATCATACTTTTGTCATTAGACGTCGCCTGACACCTTCCTATGTGAACTCACTCGGCACTGGTGGATCGATAGCCCGAGTAGTGAAGCGAAGCTAAGAAGAGGCTGATCACTGCTGCAAACATGAATCCCCATACGAGTGAACCTCGAAGCTCGGGCTTGAATTGCTCAAGAACGTAGGCACCGACTGACAGGAGCAGCATGAAACTCCCAACTACAGTCTCAATGATAAGTGCACGTCGGTAGCTAGACTTGGTGGGATTGGTTTTCATCGAGAGTGCTGTGGTTGGGCGAACGACTCGGATCAGGCGACGGCGAGCGGAAAACGTTGCTGACACGGCTGATGGCCTTCGAGCCGTTGCCTGCATCCGTTTTGTTCGCTCTTGGTCGTGGATGTTGGCTGCTCATGGCTTCGGCAGCTTTAGATCGGCCGTGATCTTCGATAGCGCTTCGTAGTCTGGTTCCCTGACAAAGCGGCCAACTGAACTCTGAAATCTTCTGCAAATAAAGCAAATTGTATAGCGCCCAAGTATCTTGCCGTGAGCATCGAGAAAGATCAACGAATGGTGCGGGTAAAAGCATCTGGCGTGTTCTCCGGGATGCTCACTAGTAGCAGCAGCCCTCACAAACTGAGCAACCTGTAATGGCGTTAACTCCACACCATCCGTCGGGCTTCGACTAGGATTGAGGATACCGTAGATGATCCCCGCTCGGTTAAACTGGGGATGTCTCTCGCCAAGGTTGATTGTGTAGGCCCGAACGGAATGGCAGCCCTGAATGCCGATGGAAGCTAGCTGCGATGTAACTGATGGGGGCTGCTTAGCCGCAGCATCTGGTGACTGCACTCGCTGATCGGCGGTGCAGGACACATGAACTGTCGCTAGCATGATGACCGCGAATGTAATCCTTGTCATGGCGAGTGGCGGTCTTGGCTGGGCGAACGTCCCGGATTAGGCGACGGCGAGCGGGAAGCGCCGATGACACGACAGATGCCATACGAGCCGTTGCCTGCATCCGTTTTGTTAGGC
>Ga0075163_10002666_pt1 | contig 23936 bp, 21 predicted proteins | sample JI1023141ADNA_FD_71478 | JGI IMG/M metagenome (GOLD analysis project Ga0075163, IMG submission 71478) | Wastewater effluent complex algal communities from Wisconsin, to seasonally profile nutrient transformation and Carbon sequestration -... | ecosystem: Engineered > WWTP > Effluent > Algae... | reverse complement strand
GCCGGCGCGACGCCGGTGCTGCCGCCGCCGCTGCGCCGCTGGACCGTCGGCGGCTACGCCGGCTGGCTGGCGTTGCCGACCGGCGCCGACGAGGGCACCGAGCTGGGCAACGCGGCGCTGGCGAGCGACGTCGTCGACGCCGGCCCCGCGGTCGGCGCCCGCGCCGCGCGGTGGTTCGGCAGCGACGTGTTCGCCGAGGTCGAACTCGGCGCCACGCCGACCCGTTTCGTCGGCACGGCGCGCTCGGCGCTGGTGATCGCCGGCCACGCCTACGTCGGTGTACGGATGATCGATCGCGGGCGCTACGAGCTGCGCGCGCTGGGCGGCGTCGGCGGCTTCGCGCTCGTGAGCGACTCGCCCGACGCCGACGACGACCTCGATCCCGCCGCCGCGTGGGGCGTGGCCGCCACCGCCGACATCGGCGACCGCCTGCACCTCCGCCTCGACGCCCGCCAGCACATCACCGCCGATCGCGCCGGCGGCGTCACCGACGCGCTCCGCCTCGATCTCGGCCTCGAGTACGCGCCGTGAGTCCTTCGGAACGGGCTTTCGCAAGCGGCGCGCGGGGCGCGGCCGGGTGCGCAAAGTTCGCCAGAATCCAACCCGCGCGCTTGCGGCCAGGGGGCGGCCCTTGCTAGACCTTCTCCCGTCGGAGCCGTAGCCAAGTGGTAAGGCAGAGGTCTGCAAAACCTCCATTCCCCGGTTCAAATCCGGGCGGCTCCTCAATAAAAGAGGGTTTCTCGCGAAACCCTCCCCCGGCATACGCCGGGGCCCAGGTGGAGGCAGGTGGTTCACGGCGCGGCATGGACGTCGACGGGTTGTCGGGGAGGTAGGCCGCTCCGCGGATGGGTCGTGCAGCGGATGGCTCGCGCGAGACGTGCGCTGCGGCGCGGGTGGCGCGCGGGCGGCGGGGTCGAGTAGCTTCGCGGCGTGGCCAAGCTCTATTTTCGCTACGGGACGATGGACAGCGCGAAGACGCTGAACCTCTTGGCCGTGGCCCACAACTACCGCAAGCAGGGCAAGCGCGTGCTGCTGGTGAAGCCGCGCATCGATACGCGGTTCGGCTCGACGACGATCGCGTCGCGCTCGGGGCTGTCGGCCGAGGCGGACCTGGTGCTCGACGAGGAGGCGGTGCTCGATCCCGCGCAGCTCGCGGGGTACCACTGCGTGCTCGTCGATGAGGCGCAGTTCCTGACGCCGGCCGCGGTCGAGGCGCTGCGCCGCGCGACGGTCGATCCCGGCGTGCCGGTGATCTGCTACGGCCTGCGCACCGACTTCCGGACGCGGCTGTTCCCGGGCGCCCAGCGGCTGATGGAGCTCGCCGATCGCATCGAGGAGGTGAAGGTCACCTGCCAGTACTGCAACGGCAAGGCGATCTGCAACCTGCGCCTCGCCGACGGCAAGGCGGCGATCGACGGCCCGACGGTGCAGCTCGGCGACACCGAGTACCACCCGGTGTGCTGGCGGCACTACGACGAGGCGGTGCGCGCCGCGCAGGCGACACCCTGACGCGTCACGGCTCGCGGATCAGCAGCACGCCGTCGACGCGCGTGGCGCGCGGCGCGCCGTCGATCACCTGCACGCGCGCCGGCGCCAGCTCGAGGGCCGCGGCCTGCGCGCGGCGCTGCGCCGGGATGACCCACAGCGCGTCGACCAGCGTGCCGAGGACGATCAGGCTCGACAGGCCCCAGGTGAGCCAGCGCAGCTCGGGCTGAGGGCGACGGATCTCGCAGCGCAGCGGCGGGAACGACTCGGGCATCAGCGACCTCGCGGAGGAAGGTGACCGGACGAGCGACGCCTCAGTCTACCAGCCCGGCCACCGCGCCGGCCATGTAGGTCTTCGCGCAGCCGCCGTGCCGTCAGCAGATCGGCTGGGTGATCGGGCACGTCGACTTGAAGCCGGCCTTGCGCGCCGCCGCCTCGCGCTCGAGCCGGTCGCGCTCCTTGCGCGCGGCGGCCGCGCGCGCCGCGATCGCGTCGCGATCGGCCGCGGTGTTGGCGTCCTTGAGCTGCCGATCGAGCTGCGCGAGCTCGTTGCCGAGCGCCGTGACCTTCCCGGAGATCAACGCCAGCTCGTCCTTGGCCCGCTCGGCCCGCGCCAGGGCGGCGTCGCGGTCCTTCTGCGCGGTCACGAGCTGGTCGTTGATCGCGAGGCGCGACTGCTCGCTCGCGGCGCGCGCGCGGTGGCTGTCGATCGCGACGTAGCTGGCGATGCCGAGCACCAGCGCGACCGCGCCGGCCGCCGCGCCGAGCCACACCGGCCGCTTGGCCAGCGCCGCGGCCCGCTGCGCCGCGAGCTCGTGGGTCAGCTGCTCCGACGCGAGCCGGGCCTCCTCGTCGGCGCGCGCCCGGGCCTCGGCCTCGCGCACGCGCAGCTCTTCCTCGCGGACGCGCAGCGCCACGGTCTCGCGCGCGTGCCGCGCGATCGCCTCCTCGGCCTGGCGCCGCCGCTCGGCCTCGGCGCGCCGCTCGACCTCGGCGCGCCGCTCGGCCTCGGCCGCCGCGTCCGCGCGGGCGCGCTCCGCCGCCACCTCGTCCTCGACCCGCCGCGCCTCGATGCCGCGCAGCTCGCGCAGCGAGAACAACACCGAATTCTCCTGACGCGCGTTTGCCTGCATGCCGCGAGGACACGAAGCCACCCCGCGCGGTTGCATCCGCGCCGCGGGATCAGATGTCGATCTTGTCGCCGGGGCCGTGGTTGCCGCCGCTGCTGCCGCCAGTGCCGCCGCTCGAGCGCTTGGTCATCTTGATGTTGACCACGCTGTCGCCGGTGATCGTCATCTTCTTCTCGTACGTGCGATAGCCGCTGGCCTTGGCCACGACCTTGATCGCCTTCTTGCCGCCGGTCAGCTCGATCGCGATGCTGCCGCCGGTGACCGGCTTGTCGTCGACCGTGACCACCGCGTCGGCCGGCGTCACCGCGATCGTCAAGGTCGCGGGCACCACCGCCGGCGTCGCGCTGCCACCGCCGCTCCCCGCGGCGCTGCCGGTGCCCGAGCCGGAGCCCGCGGCGACCGCCGTGCCCGAGCCCGAGCCCGCCGCCGCGTCGGTGCCGGAGCCCGAGCCGGCCGCCGCGGTGCCCGAACCGGAGCCCGCCGCCACGTCGGTCGCGGTGCCCGAGCCCGAGCCCGCCGCCACGTCGGTCGCGGTGCCGGAACCCGAGCCGGCCGCCGCGGTGCCCGAACCCGAACCCGAGCCCGCCGCGACGTCGGTCGCGGTGCCGGAGCCCGAGCCCGCCGCCACGTCAGTCGCGGTGCCCGAGCCCGAGCCGGCGGCGACGTCCGGCGCCGTGCCGGGATCGCTCGAGCCGCTGCCGCTCTCGGCCGCGGCCTCGGACTTCTTGCCGGTGCCGACGCCGAAGTACAGGCCAGAGAACGTGCCGGCGGCGACAGCCACCGACACCAGGATGGGGACGATCTTCGGCGTGCTCATGAGGACCTCGTTCGGTGACTGCTACAGCTCACCCGCGACCACCAGCCCACCCGCTCCGGCTTGGACCCACGGCGTCACCCGGACCTTGGGCGCGACCGCGTATTCGTCGAACGCGTTGGCGCGCTCGGTCGCGCGCGCGCGGTGCAGCCGGGCCTTGGGCCGGTACACCTTCACGTAGTAGAAGCTCACCACGCTGGCCGCGACGATCGTGCCGGCGATCAGGCCGTCGGTGAGCAGCGCCAGGCGGCGGCCCGACACCCGGGCGTCCTCGCGCGCCTGCGCGGTGCCGGTGGTGTCGGTGAACTCGCCGTGGCGACCGATCGCCATGATGCCCGCGGCGGTGGCGCCGCCGAGCAGCCCGACGGTGATCGCGCCGCCGACGTACAGCGGCACCTTGCTCGGCGCCGGCGGCACGATCACCACCGGCTTGGGCGGCGGCGGCCGGGGCGGCTCGACGACGACCGCGATCGGCTTGAGCTCGAACGTGCGCTCCGACTCGCTGCCGGCCTCGACCGACAGGGTCTGCTCGAGCGGCTGGTAGCCGTCGGCGTCGAAGGCCAGCGTGTACTCGCCGGCGTCGAGGAACAGCGGATCGGCCAGCGGCGCGACGCCGATCTCGGTGCCCGACAGCGTCACGTGCGCGCCGTCGGGGGTCACCACCAGCGACACGACGCCGAGGTTGAGCTTGGCCGCCTCGAGGCGCTTCTCCGCCTCGGCCTTGAGGCCGGGATCGGGCGCGGCGACCTGGGTGAGGAAGCGGCGGTAGTTGCGCGCGGCCTCGGCCCAGTGCCCGAGCTTGTCGTGGGCGACCGCGACCGGGAACAGGATCTGCGGGTTGGGGACCAGCTCGAAGGCCTTCTGGTAGGCCGCCAGCGCGCGCTCGTACTGCGCCTGCGCGTCGGCCGTCTTCTTGCGCTTGAGCAGCTTGTCGCCGGCCTTGAGGAAGCCATCGCCGCCGTCGAGGAGCTTGCGCGCGGCGGCCTTGGCCTCGGCCTCGCTCATCGCCGGCGGCGCGTCCGGCGCGGGCTCCTCGGGCCCGGCGTCAGGCCCGGCGTCGGGGGCGTCGGCGGGCGCGTCGGTCGGCTCAGGTTGCTCGGCGCGGACGTCGGCGACGCCCAGGCACACGCAGGCCAAGGCGATCCCCAGGCGTGTCGATCCCATGCTCGGCAGTCTACACCGCGGCGGCGACGAGATCATCCGCGCGCGGCGCCGAGCCGTCAGCGACCGGCGAGGCCGCCGTGGACCTGGGTCACGAACTCGAGCGTCGTCAGCGGGTGCCCGACCAGGTGCGTGACCACCGCCAGCATCGCGTCGCGCGCGCCGATCCGGACGTCGGACGCGACGTCGATCGCCCGCGCGGCGGCGATCGGCCCCGCGGCCACCGCGCGCAGGTACGCGCGCACGTCCTCGTCGAGCGGCCGCACGCCGAGCCCGGTCGAGCGCGCCGCGCACGCGCCGCACACCGCGCCGCCGCGCGCCGGATCGAACACCGCGCCGACGCCGAGCACGTCGGCGCCGCACGCCGCGCACGCGTCGAGCACCACCGCGGAGCCCAGCTCCGCGCACACCGCGAGCTCGAAGGCGCGCAGCAGCGCCGGCGCCGGGCCCGCCGCCAGCGCGCGCCACAGCGCGACGACGCAGTCGAGCAGCCCCGGGTCGGGGGCCTCGGGCGGCGCCAGCTCGCGCACCAGCTCGAGCGCGTAGCTGGCGTGGCCGAGCGCGATCGGATCGAGCGCGAGGGCGCGGTGATCGTCGATCAGCTCGGCCTCCTCGAGGCCGTACAGCTCGCTGCCGCGGCGCCGCCGGCCGAGCGTCACCGACAGCACGGCGAGCATCTCGAGGCCGGCGGGGAAGCGGCGCCGCGAGCGACGAGCGCCGCGCGCCACCGCGCTGACCCGGCCGTACTCGCGCGTGAACAGCGCGACGATCAGATCCGATTCGCCCACCGGCGTCCGCCGCACGATCACGGCGTCGGTCGGCGCGAGCGCGCCGGCCTCGCTCACCCGAGCTCGGCGGCGGGCGTCGCGGCGCGGGTGATGCCCTCGCCCGTCGAGCTCGGGCGGCGCATCAGGTACGACAACGTCAGGGTCGCGACGATCAGCAGGATGATCACGGCCAGCGTCAGGCCGCCCTGGCGGCTGCCGCGCTCCTGGTCGAGCAAGGCCGGGGGCAAGAAGCTGCGCCAGCCGCCGTCCTTGGCCCGGGCGCGCTCCTCGCGGGTGCGCTCGGCGTCCTCGGGGTGATCGTCGTCGATGACGAGGCTCGGTGCGGCGAACGCCCGGCTCGCGCGCGGCGGGGTCACGCGCACCGGCGCGGTCACCACCGGCGCCAGCGTGGCCTCGACGATCGGCGCGATGTCGACGACCGGGACCGCCTCGACCGCGGTCGCGGCCTCGACGGCGGGCGCGTTCGGCGCGGGCGCCGCGGCGGCCTCGATCGCCGCGCGATCGGCGGCGTCGAGCGCCTCGGCCTCGGCGCGCACCTCGTCGGGCACGACCACCGCGGCCATCTCGACGCTCTTGCGCACGAAGCGGCCCTTGGCGTCGCGCTCGCGGGTGCCGGGCACCGTGGCGGCGCGCTGGCGGGTGGTGCGCTTGCGCGCGGGCGCGGCCTCGAGCGGCGCGACCTCGAGCGCGGGCAGCGCGGCCGGCTCGGCGGTCACCGCCGGGGTCGGCTCGGCCGCGGCGAGGATGCGCGGCGCGGTGGTCACCGGCGCGGCCGACATCGGGCGCGCGGCCACCGTCGACGGGGCCAGGCTGGCCATCGTGTCGAGCAGCGCCTGGGCCTGCGCCGACGCGACCGGCGCGGCGGTGAAGCCGCAGCCGCCGTAGCGGGCCAGCGCCTCTTCGACCGACAGCCCGACGCAGCGCGCGTAGCTGCGCAGGAAGCCGCGGACGAACACGTCGGCCGGCAGCTCGTCCCAGCGTCCCTCCTCGAGGCTGTCGAGGGTCCGCATCGGGATCCGGGTCACGCGCGCGACGTGCTCGCGCGTCATCTCGCGCGCCTGCCGCCCCTCCACCAACCACACCGACAGCGCCGCGCGGGCCACCACCACGTCATCCGAGATCACGCCGTCGCTCGGCATGCGCCGCCCGGCGACCCGGGCCGCGCGCTCGACCGCCGACGACAACACCCCGGTGGAACGCCGTGGCGTGGACTCGCCGTTCGCGGGGGTCTTGCTGTGGGTCACCGGGCGCCTCCGGCGGAGAACGAAGCGGTGCGGCACTGGGCGGCCACGCAGCTCGCCGGCGCCTGGGACAGGCACTGGGCCTGCGCCGCGCGGGCGTCGTCGAGGAGGCCTTGTTCCAGTCGCGCCTTCATGAGGTAGAGAGCAGCTTCCTGCACGTGGCAGTCGGTTTGATCGCTAACTTCCTGAAACTGCTCGGCGGCTTTTTCCCACTCTTCGCGGGCAAAGTAAACCCGTCCGAGCCGATAAGTTGCGACGCACATCCCGGGCTGGAACTGCACCGCCTGGCGCAGCTCCTTGAAGGCCGAAACCATGTCGTTCTTGGCGAAGTAGGCCCAGCCCAGGTGAGCCCGTGTCAGCCCGGGACTGACCAGCCGGGCCGGCGCCGCCAGGGCGTGCTCGAAGTCGTCCTTGGCGCGATCGGCGTCGCCCAAGAGCAGCGCGGCGGTGCCGGCGTTCGAGAACGCCTCGCCGAAATCCGGCGCGAGCGCGGCGGCCTTGCGGAAGTCGGCCTCGGCCAGCCCGAGCTCTTTCTCGACCTCGGTGCGCAGCGCCTCGGCGTCGATCCCGGTCAGGCAGCCCTCGATCTCGAGGAGCCGCTGGTCGGCGAGCGCCCGCAGGTGGTGCACCAGGCCGCGGACGTTGTACGCCTCCTCGTTGGTGCTGAGGTACGCGATGGCCTTGTTGGCCTCGGCCTCGGCCGCCTCGAGCTGGTTCTTGAGGAGGAAGTCGCGCGCCAGCTCGAGCCGGGTCTGGCTCTTGGCCGGATCGCCCTCGGGGCGCGGGCAGCCGGCCCCGGTCAGCGCCGCCACCGCGGCGCCGACCAGCCAGAGACCGGGCGCAATTCCATGCAGTTTTGACATGTTAGAAAGAGCTGGCGGGAGCTTGCCCACCGCCGGCCCCCCTGTCAACCGCGCGGGCGATCCCGGTCCCCCGCGCCCCCGTGATACAGAACCTCACGATGACCGCCGCCCCCGGCCCGATCGACCCTACCCGCACGCTCGAGCTCAGCTCCAGCGGCGGCACGCGCCTCCACGCCGAGGTCTACCTGCCGGCCGCCCCGCGGTGCGTCGCGCTGATCGTCCACGGCTACGCCGAGCACTGCGGCCGCTATCGCGAGGTCGCCCACGTGCTGCACGCCGCTGGCTGCGCGGTGCTGGCGTTCGATCTGCGCGGCCACGGCCGCTCGACCGGCAAGCGCGGCCACGTCGGCAGCTTCCGCGAGTACCGGGACGATCTCGAGGCGGCGCGGACCGCGGCGGTGGCGCTGGCGCCCGATCGGCCGCTGCTGGTGGTCGGCCACTCGAACGGCTCGCTGATCACGCTGGCGGCGCTGACCGACGCCGTGCCGCTGGCCTGCAAGGCCGCGGTGCTGTCGTCGCCGTTCCTGGCGCTGCGCCTCGCGGTGCCGGCGCCCAAGATCTGGCTGGCCAAGGCCGCCAGCACGATCTACCCGGCGTTCTCGCAGAAGAACGACCTGCGCCCCGAGGATCTCACCAGCGATCCGGCGAAGCAGGCCGAGCGCGTCGCCGACACGCTGTGCCACGACGTGGCGTCGGCGCGGTGGTTCACCGAGGCCCGCGCGGCACAGGCCCGGGTGCTGGCCCACGCCGCGCGGATCACCGTGCCGACGCTGTGGCTGATCGGCGGCGACGATCCGATCGCCGATCCGGCGGTGTCGGAGCGCTTCGCCCGCACCGTCGCCGGCGCCGACGTCCGCCGGCTCGACGGCTACAAGCACGAGGTGTGGAACGAGCGCGAGCGCGCGGTGCCGCTGGCGGCGCTGGGCGAGTTCGCCCGCGCGATCACCGCCTGATTGGCGTCGGCGCCGGGCTGCTATACTCGGGCGGTGCTGGCCGCCTGCATGTGCAACCACCCCGAGCGCCTGGGCGCCGCGCTCGAGCCGCTGGCCCTGGCGCTGCCCGGCCCGATCACCCGCTGGGCGATGGCGTGGGTCCACGGCGGCGAGGTGCTGGTGGCGCGGACGCCGCGGCCGGCCGACGCCGGGCTCGCGCTCGGCCCCGCGCTGGCGGAGCCGCGCTCCGACTGCGTGCTGCTGACCGCGCTGTCGGCCGACGACGGCGGCGATCCCGACGACCAGCCGCCGTGCCGGTTCCGGCGCTGGATGCTGTCCGAGGATCCGACGCTGACCGTCGACGCCGACCGCTGGCCGGCGGTGGTGGCCCACATCCCGGAGTTCCTGCGGCGCAACCTGCGCGGCCGCACCACCGCCGAGCTGACGCTGCACACGCTGGTGGCGCTGCTCCACGATCAGGGCCGCGCCGACGAGACGACGATCCGCGTGGGCGAGCTGGCCCGGGTGGTCGTCGAGGCCACCGCGCTGGTGCGCGGCGCGCTGGCGCAGGCCGGGCTGCCGACGCCGGGCGGCGCGATCGCCGTGTCCAACAGCCGCGCGCTGGTCGTGGCGTCGCGCGATCTGCCGCTGGCGATCCACGCGCTGCACGTCGACAACGAGCGCGGCCAGCGCGACCCGTCGTTCCGCGGCGTGCTGGTGACCGCCGGCGCCGCCGCGCCCGCGCGCCCCGATCCCGATCGCCCGGTGCCCGAGCTGGTGCCGGCCGGCTCGCTGGTCACCGTCAGCCGCGACCTGCAGCTGACGATCGCCGCGCTGCCCCGTTAATCCGGTCAGCGCCGCTGGCCCAGAAATCGCCTCAGCGTGCGAGGTCGTAGGCCTCGGCGCGGCGGGCCTTCACGCCGCTCTTGGCGGCGGCGGCGCTCGGCGGCGGCGCGGCGAACCCGGCGGCGGCGGCGCCCGCGTACTGGCGCACCTTGGCGTCGAGGTCGGCGTCGCCCAGCTCGCGCGCCGCGGTGGCGGCCTCGGTGGTGCGCGCGCGGAGGATCTGCTGCGCGCGCTCGATCCGCCCGTCGGCGTACTCGCCCGCGGCCTGGTCGATGGCCTCGGCGGTGCGGGCCTCCTCGACCATGCGCACCACCGTCGCGTCGCGGCCCGCGGCGACCGCGGTCGGATCGGCCGTGACGATCGCCCGGGCGTCGGCGACCGCCTCGACCGCGCCGCCGCCGACCAGCCGGTAGCGCCACTGCACGGTCGCGACGTCGACGGCGCCGGCGCGGTAGCCGGCCGTGGTCGGGGCCAGCGCCGTGCGCAACCGGACGACGACCTTGGTCTGCTGCTTCGCGCGCAGGTCGGCGACGGGCACCCGCACCGCGCTCGGGCCGAGGCGCTCGAACGAGTAGCCGAGCACGTCGACGATGGTCACGCCGGGCGCGGCGTCGATGCGCAGGTCGCCGGCGGCGATCACCGTCTGGCCAAGCGTGTCGAGTTCCTTCACGAACATCGCCGCCAGCTGGGTGCCCTGCTCGACGAAGTAGTAGTTGCCGCGGCCGGCCGACGCGATGCCCGCCATGACGTGCTCGTTGTAGTCGAGGCCCATGCCGATCGCGCTGATCGACACGCCGGTCTCGGCGCGGGTGCCAGCGAAGCGGATCAGGTCCGCCGGGTTGGTGACGCCGTCGGTGGGCTTGCCGTCGGACAGGAGCACGATCCGCCGCACGTCCTTGTGGGCCCGGGCCAGCTCGTCGGAGCCGGCCCACAACGCCGCCGAGATGCCGGTGTTGCCGCCCGGCGCGAGCGCGGCGATCGCCGCCCGCAGCGCCGCCTTGCCGGCGCCGTCGGCGGCGAGCAGCGGCACGTCGACGGTGGCGCGCGAGTCGTAGCTGATCAGCGTGGCCTCGTCGTCGGGGCCTAGCCGATCCACCAGCGCCTGGGCCGCGGCCTTGGCCTGGGCCAGCTTGCCGTCGTCGGCCATCGAGCCCGAGCGGTCGATCACGATCGCGATGCTCGCCGGCGCGCGCGCGGTGGCGGTCGCGTCGGGGGCGGTGATCGCAGCGGTCAGGTAGGTCTCGTTGGGGCCCGCCGCCAGGTGGGTCGACGGTAGGGCCACCACCAGCCCGGTCGCGGTGCGCGGCGGCGGCGCCGGGCGCTCGGCGGGGCCGGCCGGCGGTGTCGCCGGGCGGCGGCCCTGGGCCAGGAGCGCCGCGACGATCGCCGCGCCCGCGGCCCCCGCCAGGACCAGGCCGGTGCGGAGGCGAGCGCGGTGGGGGGACGCGGCGGGGATCGTGGTCATGAGGCGCTGAAACGCACGCCTGTCAGCAGCCGATCTACCCGCCCCCGATCTCTCTGCTTGACACGTTGCGTTAGCGGGATAATGCTACGCGTCATGATGAACGCTCACGATCGCAAGCGGCAGGAACGAGAAGCCCGTCGGCACCGTATCCAGGACGCAGCGCGCCCGGTGTTCTTCGAGCGCGGCTTCGCCCGCGCCTCCATCGAAGACATCGCCAAGCAGGCGCAGCTCTCGGTCGGCGCTATCTACCTGTACTTCAAGTCGAAGGAGGACCTGTACCTGTCGATCCTGGAGCGCAGCCTGCGCACCCTGGGCGAGTCGCTGGACAAGGCCAACGACCCCCGCGTGGCCTGGGATCAGCTGACCGGCTGGGTCGCGGCCGAGCCGGAGTGCGCCCGGGCCCTGGCCATGGTCGCCCGGCCCGAGCTGCGGGCGACGTTGACGCAGGAGGTCGCCGACGGCCTGGCCGGGGCGATCCACCAGGTGCGCTCGGCGCTCATCGCCAGCGTGACCCGGGCGGTCAACAGCCGCGCCTACCGGTCGTGCGACGCCGGCGCGGTCGGCGAGACGCTGTGGGCGACGTTCCTGGGCGCGACGGCGATCGCCGCCGCGGCGGGCAACGTCGGCGGGTCGGCCCCGGCGGCCGGCGACCTGTTCACGGTGGTCGACGGCAGCCTGCGCCAGACCGCGGTCCGCGCCGCGGCCTGAGCCGGTCGGTCACTCCCCGCCGGGCTCGGGTTCGGCGAGGCCCCGCGGCGGCGGTGGCGGCGGTGGCGACGCGAAGCCGCCTGGCACCAGGTCATCGGGCGTCGGCGCCAGATCGGTGCGCACCAGGCACGTGCTCATCCGCCGCCCGTCGCGGCAGGGCGCGATCCGGTACAGCACCCCGCCGACCGCGATGAGCGCGCGGCGATCGCGCCGGATGACGTTGCGCACCAGCACCGTGCGCGTGCCGACCGGCACGCCCAGCGTCGAGGCGACCGCGCGCGGATCGACGAGCTGGAGGTTGGCGCTGCCGACCGGCGCGCCAGCCTGGGGCCGCCACGTGGCGCCGGTCAGCAGCCTCATCAGGCGCGCGCCGCGGGCCCGCCCCAGCGGCGCCGGCTGCGCGCGCACGTAGGTGTCGGCCAGCGGCAGCTCCTCGGGGGCCTGCATCCGCTGGTCGTACTTGCTGCACGGCCCGCAGCACGGGCACGCCTGCGCGTCCGGCGCCGTCGCGGCGAACAGCGCCCCCAGCGCCACCATCCCGGACACGATCCACAGGGCCAAGCGAGTCTGCATGGGCGGTGTCGACGCGCGACGCCGACGATCCGATCTACCGTGCGCCCTGCCCGGCCGCGCCACGCGCGCGCAGCGCCCGTGCACTACAGCGACCGCGACAGGCCGAGCCCGGCCACCAGCCACGATGACCGGTAGTCGCCCCAGTTGACGAAGGTGGTGAGCGGCATCGCCGAGGTGTCGCGGATCGGGTTGACCTGCGGCGCCTTGCCGACGGTCGGATCGACCGTGCGCTCGCCCATCGTCGCGAACGCGAACACCAGGTCGACGTCCCAGCCCTTGACCGGGTAGCCCACGCCCGCGCCGATCAGGTGCTTGGCGCCGTCGACGGTGAGCACCGAGAGGTACTCGGTCGGCGATGCCTCGGTCTCGAACGCGTAGCCGGCGCGCACGGTCAGCGGCGTGCCCTTCGCGGGCTGGCCCTCGACGCCGAGCGCCACCGCGTAGGTGTCCTTGAAGTGGCGCGGCAGGTGGATCGGCCCGAACTCGTAGGTGCCGACGCCCGGCGCGTTGGTAATGCGCACGTCCTTGGGCTCGATCAGGATCTCCTCGTGGGTCGACCAGCGCTCGACGTCGAGCGCCGCCTCGATCCGCCACCGCCCCGGCCGCACCTCGACGCCGGCGCGCAGCGACGCCGGCAGGTCCATCGAGATGTCGGCGCGATCGCCCTCGACCGCGGCGCCGTTGAAGAACCCCGACGACGGCAGCCGCGACGACAGCGTGCCCTCGCCGCGCACCGCCACCGGCAGCTGCAGCGCGACGCCGAAGGTGATCTTGTCGGTGGCGTCGAGCTGCACGCCGACCGAGCCCGACGGCTGGAAGTAGCTCTGCTGCTCGATGCGGTTGAGCGAGTCGAACTCGGGATCCTCGGGCGCGCACACCGTCTCGCCGGGGCAGCCCGACAGCACGATGTCCGAGGTCAACGCGACGACGTGATCCTGGACCGTGGCGCCCAGCCGCACGCGGCCCAGATCGACGGCGACGCCGAAGCCCAGCGTCGCGATGATCGACTTCGACATGTCGACCGACGAGTAGCGCTGCGCGCCGTCGGCGTCGAACTTGGCCAGGCCCGCGTACGGCGCCCACACGCCGCCGCCGATCACCACCTTGGTGCCGACCCGCTTGGCGAAGCCGATCGACGGCACCGGCAGGCCCGGCGCCTGGTTGGACACGGTGCCGGCGTCGTTGCCGCCGGAGTCGATGCGGTGGTAGTCGGCCGCCTGGTGGACGAAGCCGGCGTCGCCGACGAAGCCCCACTGGCGCAGGTGGGCCAGGCCGGCCGGGTTGAACCACAGCGCCGAGGCGTCGTCGGCACCGGCCACGAACGCGCCGGCGCGGCCGGTGGGGCGGACGCCGCGCGTCGACAGGTACATGCCGCCGGCGGTGGCGACCGAGGGGACGAGGACCGCCGCGAGGGCGGCGACGAGGGTCAGGCGGGGCATGGGGCTGGGTGCTCGGCTCACGGGAGATTGCGCGACTTGATGATGGCGATGAACTTGCGGAGGCCGCGCTTCTCCTCGTCGAGGAAGTCGGCGACGCCGCCCAGGATCGCGGCGTAGTCCTCGGCGGTCAGGCGCTCGCCGAGGTCGTCGTAGGGCCGGGCCCGCAGCACCTCGGTCAGGCCGTCGACCAGATCGCCGATCGCGGTGCGGCCCGGGCGATCCTCGCTGTAGACGTTGACCATGATCTGCGCGAGCGTGCGCGTCGCGTCGGCGCCGCGGGCCCGCTTGACGAACTCGAGGTGGGCCTCGAGCCAGCCCTTGTCGGCGGCGATCGCCTGGCCGAGGATGTTGGCGATCGGCACCAGATCGGCGTCGTCGAGCGCCAGCTGCGCGACGTCGGCGATCGCGGTCAGCGCCGCGACGAACTGCTCGTTGGCCTGGGCCTCGCTGACCAGGTACTGCAGCACCTTGTCGAGCTGCACCCGGGTCTCGGGCGTGGCCTGCAGCGACACGATGAAGTCGGCGGCGCCGGCGAACACCGGCGACACCACCAGGTCGTGCATGTCGGTCGGCAGATCGGTCGACAGCCAGCGCGCGCGGTCGCCGGCGGCGTCGTGGAACGCGATCCGCTGCTGGGCCAGCTCGAGGCCGGCGTCGAGCACGCCGCGCACCCGCGGGTTCTTCCACCGCCAGCCCACGCTCGGCACGTCGGCGCCGCGCAAGAGCACGTCGACCAGCTCGGACACCGACTCGCCCCACGCCGCGCCCTCGGCGCCGGCCGCGCCCAGCCGCGCCTGCTTGCCGCGGTAGGCGTCGGCCAGGAGGTGCCACGGCGACAGCTGCGCGACCGCGCGGCCGTCGGCGGTGGTGGTGGTCGTGCGGCCCTGGCGATCGGCGAGCCCGGCCTGCGGCGCGAGGATGTACTGCACCGCGCTGCGCAGGATCGTCGGGTAGGTCTTGCCGCGCACGGTGACGCGGTTGAGCGCCGGCGCGGTCGCGACCAGCGTCTGCATCAGCGAGCCGTCGGCGAGGATGTCGGCGATCAGCTCCTCGTACTTCATCGCGCCGGTGCCCCAGACGTAGCCGGGCGAGGCCGGCGACGCCGACTGGTGGTTGGTCGAGTTGCGGGTGGCCCAGTGCTTGTGCAGCACGCTCAGCAGGTCGACCAGCAGCTGCTCCTGGTTCTGGTCGGCGAACGCCTGCACCACCGGGCGCATCTGGGCGTAGAAGCCGTCCTTCTCGAGCACCGGCAGCGTGCCGGCGTGCTGCGACTGGTACAGGTCGCCCTCCTTGTCGCGCAGCGGGTTGATGATGTTGGTCAGGTAGTCGGGCGTCGGGTTGAGGAACAGCACCCGGTTGAGCGCCTCGGGCGTCGGGTGGCTGCGCATGCCGACGATGCCGACGGTGTCCTCGAGGAACTCGTCGCCGCCGAAGGTGTCGATCGAGAACGACACCACCCCGCCCCACTGGTAGTTGAAGTTGGCCTTGGGCCGCGGGCGGCGGCCCTGGCTGACGCAGCCCTCGGGCGTCGCCGCGGTGGTGGTCCCGTCGAACTCGCCGGCGGCGGTCTCGCACAGGTACTGGCCGCTGGCGTTCTTCGCGTACGCCATCGACTGCAGGTAGAACAGCGCCAGGTTGTCGACGCGGAACAGCGCGCACTCGTTGTACGTGCCGAGCGTGATGCCGACGAACGGATCGACCACCCGGGCGCCCGCCTTGTTGCAGGCGCGGGCGCCGTTCGAGTCGTTGATCAGGTGCAAGAACCGCTGGAACACCGAGCGGTCGTAGTTCGAGTCGTTGCGGGTGCGATCGACCAGCGTGCTGAAGCTGCCGGTCACCGCCTGCGTCGTCGGGTTGATGTCGAAGCGATCCTTGTACGCCATCAGCTTGCGGAAGCGCTCGCCGAGCTGCGCCACCTCGGGCTTCTCGAGGGCGGCCATCAGCGCGGTGAACAGCGCCGGGTTGGCGGTGATCTGGCGCAGCACCGGCACCAGGTCGTCCCACAGGGGCGCGTCGGCGGCGACCGCGGCCTCGGGGTGGTTGTCGCCCTTGCGGAACGCGACGATCACCGCCTCGGCTAGCCGCGCCAGCTCGCCCTCGTGGTTGCCGACCAGGTCGCGGCCGAGCGCGAGCGTGTCGGCGATGTTGGGATCGCGCAGGAGCTGGGTGAAGCCGTAGCCGAGATCGAGCAGCGGCGACTGCGCGGTGTCGTAGCCGCGGTAGGTCAAGGTCTCGCCGCTGGCGAAGGTCTTGGTCGCGCTCTGGCGCGCGCCGACCAGCGCCGAGGCGCCGCGCAGCAGGTCGAGCGCGGTGCCCTTGCCGGGGTCGAACAGCGCCAGGCCGTCGCGGGCCAGCGCCGCCAGCACCGTCGAGTCGAGATCGACGTAGCGGTAGACCGGCGCGCCGCCGGTGGCGGCCAGCGCGCGGCCGGCGGGATCGCGGTTGGGCCACGGCGTCGCGACGTCGCCGGCGGGCACGTCGAACGGCGTCGGCGCGTCGATCGCGGCGCCGGTGGCGTCGACGAAGCGGCCGATCGCGTCGACGTCGGCGGCGCCGTCGCTGTTGAGATCGACGAACGGCGGCGCGATCGTCGCGACCTGGGCCACGCCGCGGGCGTCGCGCAAGGTCAGCGGCGCCGAGGCCGACGTGCCGAGCAGCGCGCGCTCGCGCAAGAGGAAGTCGAGCGCGATCGCCAGCGTGCGGTTGCGATCGGCGGGGTTGGCGTCGGGCCGCGCGCTGCGCAGCGTCGCGCCGAGCGCGTCGATCAGGTGCTGCCACTCGCCGCGGGCGCTGCCGCCCTCGGTGATCGCGGTGGTCAGCGTGAGCAGCAGCTCGTCGAGCTCGGGGTAGCTCACGAACGCGCGCACCGCGCCCAGCGCCGGGCGCAGCGGCCGGTAGCCGATGCGGTGGCCGAGCCGCTCGAGCGCGGTCACGGTCGCCGGATCGTCCTTCATCAGGCGCAGCATCCCGATCAGCGCGTCGATCGCGCGCTCGGTGGTCGCGTCGTCGTACAGCGCCAGGAAGTCGTTCTTGGTCAGGTACGCCTGCAGATCGCCGAGGAAGCCCTCGGGGAAGATCGCGTCGGTCGCGGTGATCAGCCGCTCGCGCTCGACCAGGAGCGCCTTCATCCGCGGCGTCGCGCCGTCGGGCGCGGCCAGGCCTTGCCGGCAGATGTCGCGGTAGGCGTCGCCGCGCACGTCGGTGGTGCCGCCGTCGGCGAGGTCGTCCGCGTACGCGTAGCGCTTGCACACCAGCGTCAGCACGGTCGTGCCGAACGTGCCGGTGTCGTCGGACGTCCGGCTGGTGTCGAGCGGGTTGGTGCAGCCCGCCGCCACCAGCGCGGTGGTGGTGGCAGCAGCGATGACGCGGGTGGTCAAGCTTCGGCGCGGCATAGGTCTCCTACCGGCCCCAGCGGGGCCACGTCACGGAACGATCGAGGCTATGCGCGCTACTGACCTCGGGTCAATCACCGTCGTCGCGCCGGATCGCGCGCCGTGACCGACCGCGCCGTAACCATGGTGGGCAGCCTCACAAACCTGCACGTGGCCGATTTCTTACAGAATGCCGAAGCCGCGGGCGACGTCCTACCTGCATGCCGACCGCGCTCGACCTCGACGCCCTGCCGTACCGCCGCGGCGCGTGCGTCGGCAGCGGCGGCGGCGGCGAGGTGTTCGCGGCGTGGGACGCCGACGATCGCCAGGTCGCGCTCAAGGTCGCGTTCGGCGCCGACGACCTGACCGCCGCGCGGTTCGCACGCGAGATCGCCAACGCCGGGCTCGTGCCCGCGCGCTACGTCCCGCGGGTCTTCGATCACGGTCGACTCGCCGACGGCCGGCCGTGGCTGGCGATGGAGTGGCTCGGCGGCGGCACGCTCGGGCAGCGGCTCGACGCCGCGCCGTGGTCGGTCGCGGCGACCGCCGCGCTCGGCGCCGCGGTGGCGCGCGCGCTGGCGGCGACCCACGCGGTCGGCGTCGTGCACCGCGACGTGAAGCCCGACAACGTCATGTTCCGCGCCGACGGCGAGGTCGTGCTGGTCGATCTCGGGCTGGCCCGCGCCGACGACGATCCCGCGTCGAGCGCGACCCGCTGCGCCGGCACGCCGGTGGCGATGGCGCCCGAGCAGGTGCTCGGCGAGGCGATCACGCCGGCGACCGATCTCTACGCGCTGGGCGTGTTGCTCTACCGGCTGCGGGCCGGCCGCGATCCGTTCACCGGCAGCGCGCTCGAGATCCAGCTCGCGCACCTCGGCCAGGTCGCGGCGCCGCTGCCGGCGTCGGCCGAGCCCGGCGCCGCCGCGCTGGCGGCGCTGATCGGTGAGCTGTTGCGCAAGCGCCCGGGCGACCGCCCGGCGAGCGCCACCGCGGTGGCGGCGCGGCTCGCGACCTTGACGCCGCGCCGCTGGCCCGGCCGGCTGGCGCGGCTCGCCGTCGCGATCGCCGCGCTGGCGACGCTGTCGCTCACGCCGGCGGCGGGCGCCGCGCTGGCGCCACCTGCCGCGCGCGCCGCCGCGACCGCGCCGGCCGTGCCGCGCCCCGATCAGCCGTGGGTGATGACCGACGCCGGCGACTACACGCTGCGCGCGAGCTGGAGCGGCGGCGCCCGCGCCGGCGGCACGCTGCGGGTCACCGTCGAGCTGTGGGACGCCGACGGCCGGCCGCTCGGTCTCGGCGCGACTGCGGCCGCGCTGCGCGATCCGCACGGCCGGGTCACCGCGCTGGCCGGCGCCGCGCTCGGCTCGCTCGCGCTGCCGGTGCGCGCGGCCGGCGACTACGTGCTGACGGTGTTCGCGCCCGAGGGCGACCTGACGATGGCGGTCACGATCCCGGTCGGCCAGCGCCCGAACTCGTAGTCGCCGTCGGTCGCTACGATCGGTCGCCGCGCGCGATCAGTCGCCGCGATCGGTGGTGATGGTCTCGGCGTCGGGGCAGCCGTCGGCGTCGCGGTAGCCGTCGCGATCCTCGGGCTGGCGCGGGCAGCGGTCGAAGCGATCGTCGACGCCGTCGCCGTCGTCGTCGAGGTCGGGGCAGCCGTCCCAGTCGTCGTGGCCGTCGCGATCTTCGCGCTCGGTCCAGCACGCGTCCTGGCCGTCGCGGACGCCATCGCCGTCGCGATCGTGGATCGGATCCTGGTGGAACGTCAGCTGCGCGATCAGCCGGTAGCCCGGCGAGCCGACCTCGGCGCGGGTGAAGCCGCCGCCGCCGGCCACCGCCACCGACCAGCAGTGGGCGACGTCGGCGCGCACGCCGAGCCGCGCCTCGGCGGGCGACGGGCCGCGCGCGCCCTTGCCGGCGTCGTCGCCGAGCGCCGCCTCGACCTCGGCCAGCACCCACGCGCGATCGCCGGCGCCGAACTGCCGGCCCAGCGGCGCCAGCCGCGCCGCGACGCCGAGCGACGCGGTCAGCTCGTTGCCGTGCGGTCGCGCCGGCGACAGCAGCACGACCTCCTCGGTGCGCAGCCGCAGCCCGGCGCCGCCGGTGATCGCCACGTCGGCGGTGCGGTAGCCCGCGCGCAGCCCCCACGCCAGCACCGCGCCGGCCTCGCCGGCGAAGTCGCCGTCGTCGCCGGTCGGCAGCGTCAGCGCCGCAGCCACCGCCGCCGCCAGGCCGGTCTCGCCGGGCGCGCCGACGATCCGCGCCCGGCCGTGCAGCCGCAGATCGCCGAGCACCGCGCGCTGCAGCGACGCCTCGGACAGGCCGATGCCGGCCAGGCGGTCGCCCCACTGCAGCGCGGCCGGCACGGCGAGCCCGACCAGGTAGCGCGCGCCGAGGCCGCGGGCGATCGCGACCTCCTGGCCCCAGCGCAGCCGCACCGGCTCGCTGGCCTCGGCGCCGGTCGACAGCGCGCGCAAGACGATCGGCCGCGACGCGATCCACGTCGAGCCCGTGACCACCCAGCGGCCGGCGGCCGGCACGTCGGCGTCCTCGACGCCGATCCACAGCGCCGAGCCCGGCACCGGCGTGAACCGCTCGACCGAGAACGCGGGCTTGCTCGCCGGCGCGATCTGCGCGGCGGCCGCGGTGGCGCTGGCGGCCAGCGCGGCGACGACCAGCGCGGCCTTCATCGCTCGCCCAGGCCGCGCTCGTACAGCTTGGCCGGCGGCACGTGGCGATAGCGCAGCACCCGCGCCCGCAGCTGCGCCGTGTGATCGAGCACCGCGCGCCGATCGCCGCCGGCCGCGCCGACCTTGCGGGCCTGATCGACCAGCGCGTCGCGCGTGCCGCGCGGGTGATAGAGGATCGCGCGCCCGAACCACACCCGATCGGCGTAGCCGATCACCCGCAGCTCGGCCACCTCGCCGACCGCGACGCCGTGCAGCTCGCGCGGCTCGGTGACGCGCACGTGGGCGCCGCCCAGCAGATCGAGCAGCTCGACCCAGCCGGCGCCGATGCGCTCGACCGACCACAGGCTGCGGTGCGAGGTCAGCCACGCGGCGATCGCGCGCGCCCCGGCGTCGTCACCGGCGGCCCGGGCCGCGGCGAGCGCGTCGACCGCCACCGGCGCGGCGCGGCCGACGCCGACGTGCTCGAGCACGAACCACTCGACGAACGTCGCGCTCCAGGTCTCCCACAGGTCTTCCTCCTGGAACACCTTGCCGCGGCGGTCCTCGAACCGCTGGCGCGCGGCCAGCACGGCGGCGGCGTCGCGGGTCCCGGCGGCCACCAGCCGATCGAAGGTGTCGGCCAGGAACGCCGCGGCGGTGCCGTCGTCGACGGTCACCGCGCGGCCCGCATCGCCTCGCGGAAGCGCGCGAACAGGTAGTGTGCGTCGTGCGGCCCGGGGCTGGCCTCGGGGTGGTACTGCACGCTGAACACCGGGCGACCGTCGACGGCGAGGCCCTCGACGGTGCCGTCGTACAGGTTCTCGTGGCTGACCCGCACGCCGGCCGGCAACGACGCCGGGTCGACCGCGAAGCCGTGGTTCTGCGAGGTGATCTCGACCTTGCCGGTGGCGAGGTCGGCGACCGGGTGGTTGCCGCCGTGGTGGCCGAACGGCAGCTTGAACGTGCGCGCGCCGAGCGCCAGGCCGAGGATCTGGTGGCCCAGACAGATGCCGAAGATCGGCTTGTCGGCGGCGAGCAGCTCGCGCACCGCGGCGATCGCGTAGGTCACCGCGGCGGGATCGCCGGGGCCGTTGGACAGGAACACGCCGTCGGGCTGCATCGCCAGCACCGCGGCGGCCGGCGTCGACGCCGGCACCACCGTGACCCGGCAGCCCGACGCGACCAGCCGGCGCAGGATGTTGCGCTTGATGCCGAAGTCGTAGGCGACGACGTGGTCGATCCGCGCGCCGGGCGTTGGGGTCGGCGCGTCGTCGGGCGCGCGCCACACCGAGTCGGCCCACGGGTAGCTGGCGCGGGTCGTCACCCGCGGCACCAGGTCGAGGCCGTCCATCAGCGGCTGCCGGCGGACCTCGGCCAGGAGCGCCTGCTCCGCGGCATCGTCGGCGGGCGCCGGCGCGATCACGCCGCGCATCGCGCCCTCGGTGCGCAGCACCCGGGTGATCGCGCGGGTGTCGAGATCGTCGATGCCGGCGACGCCGTGCGCCGCGAGGTGGGCGTCGAGTTCGTCGTCGGCGCGCCACGACGACGCGCCGGTGCGCTCGCGCACCACCAGGCCCGCGCACACCGGCGCCGCGGCCTCGGCGTCGGCGGCGTTGACGCCGACGTTGCCGATCTCGACCGCGGTCATCACCACGATCTGCCCGCAGTACGACGGGTCGGACACGATCTCCTGGTAGCCGGTCAGCGAGGTGTTGAACACCACCTCGCCGTGGCTGGCCACGCGCGCGCCGAAGCCCCGCCCGCGGAAGGCGCGGCCGTTCTCGAGGAGCAAGATCGCCGGATAGGTCACGCCAGCCTCTCGTCGCGGTCGCAGGTGACCGCACCCGCGAACAGGGTGAGCACGGCTCGCCCGACCATGCGCTGGCCGGTGAGCGGGGTGTGCTTGGACTTGCCGACCAGCTCGGCGGCGCCGACGGTCCAGGCGCGGGTCGGATCGACCACGCACAGGTCGGCCGCGCCGCCGATCGCCAGCGTGCCGGCGTCGAGCCCGAAGGCGCGGGCCGGGGCCAGGGTCAGCGCGTCGATGGCGCGGGCCAGCGGCAGGTGGCCGGCGGCGCACAGCCCCAGCACCACCGCCAGCGTGGTCTCGAGCCCGACCGCGCCCGGGACGGCCTCCTCGAACAGGCCCTCCTTCTCGGTCAGCGCGCTCGGCGCGTGGTCGCTGACGATCGCGTCGATCGCGCCGTCGATCACGCCGGCCAGCAGCGCCTGGCGATCGGCCTCGCCGCGCAGCGGCGGCGACAGCCGCGCCTGCGGATCGTAGTCGGTGCACGCCGCCTCGGTCAGCGCCAGGTGCAGCGCCGAGACCTCGGCGGTGATCGGCAGGCCGCGGCGCTTACCGTCGCGGAGCAGCTCGACCGTGCGGGCCGCGCTGGCGTGGGCCAGGTGGTAGCGACCGCCGGTGCCGGCGACGATCTCCAGATCGCGCGCCACCATCGCCGTCTCGGCCAGCGCGCTGTGGGCGCGCAGGCCGATCCGCGTCGACAGCGCGCCCTCGTGCATGACGCCGCCCTCGGCCAGCGCGACGTCCTCGGCGTGCTGCACCAGCGGCACGCCGAACGTGCGCGCGTACTCGAGCGCGCGGCGCAGCACCGCGGCGTCGGCCACCGGGCGATCGCCGTCGGCGACCGCGACGATGCCGCCGTCCTTCATGTCGGCGATGTCGGCGAAGCGCTCGCCGGCCAGGCCGCGGGTGATCGCGCCGATCGGCCGGATCCGCGCCAGCCCGATCTCGGCGGCGCGGCGCACGATCAGCTCGGTGACCGTGCGCTGATCGTTGACCGGCGTCGTGTCGGGCATCGCGCAGATCGTCGTGTAGCCGCCGTGGGCCGCGGCGCGGGCGCCCGACGCCAGGTCTTCCTTGTGCTCGGCCCCCGGCTCGCGCAGGTGGCAGTGCAGATCGACCAGCCCCGGCAGCACCCACAGATCGGCGATCGCGACCTCGCGGCCGCCGCGCAGGCCGGGCGCGATCTCGACGATCCGGCCGTCGCGGATCCGGACGTCGGCGGCGACGTCTCGCGTGGGCCCGCTGGGGCCGCTAGCACCGAGGACGCGACCGCCGCGCAAGACGAGGTCCATCGGGGGGGCGTCTTACCCGGCGCCGGCCCGAGTTTCAAGCACCGCGCCCGCGAACCCACGCCGGCGACGGATCTCGGCGGCCGCGCCGGGGCCCGGCCCGGCGCCGACGTTCCGCGCTACCCTGCCCCCGTGCCGCGCCCCACCGCCGCGATCGTCGTCATCGGCGACGAGATCCTGTCGGGCAAGTTCGTCGAGGAGAACGCCGCGTTCTTGATCGGCGAGCTGCGCGCGCTCGGCGTCGAGCTGCGGCGCATCACGGTGGTCCCCGATGACGCCGACGACATCGCCGCGACGGTCACCGAGGCCGCCTCACGCCACACCTGGGTGTTCACCTCGGGCGGCGTCGGCCCGACGCACGACGACGTCACGATCGCCGCGGTGGCGCGCGCGCTCGGCACCGACGTCGTCCGCGACCCCGACCTCGAGGCGCGGCTGCGCGCCTACTGGGGCGACGCGATCGCGCCGGCCAACCTGCGCCTCGCCGACGTGCCGCGCGGCGCGACGCTGGTGTGGGGCACCTCGACGACCTGGCCGGTCGTGACGATCGCCAACGTCCACATCCTGCCCGGCGTGCCCAAGCTGTTCCGCGCGAAGTTCGTCGACATCCGCGAGCGCTTCCGGGTGGCGCCGGTGGCGGTGGCGCGGCTGTGGATCGATCGCGAGGAGGGCGCGCTGGCGCCCGACCTCGATCACGTGGTCGCCGCGCACCCGGGCGTGAAGCTCGGCAGCTACCCGCGCTTCGGGGAGGAGGGCTTCCAGGTGATCATCACGCTCGAGGGCGCCGAGCCCGCCACAGTCGTGGCCGCGACCGACGAGCTGGCCGCTCGGGTCGGCGCCGCCGTGGTTCGCCGCGCCGATCCGTAGCCACGGCCGCGTCCCACGTCCCACGTGGGAGATGCCGCCGCGCCCCGCGTCCCACGTGGGAGATGCCGCCACGTCCCACGTCCCACGTCCCACGTCCCACGTCCCACGTCCCACGTGGGAGATGCGACCGCGCCCCGCGTCCCACGTGGGAGATGCGACCGCGCCCCGCGTCCCACGTGGGAGATGCGACCGCGCCCGCGTCCCACGTGGGAGATGCCGCCACGTCCCACGTGGGAGATGCCGCCACGTCCCACGTGGGAGATGCCGCCGCGCCCCGCGTCCCACGTGGGAGATGCCGCCGCGCCCCGCGTCCCACGTGGGAGATGCGACCGCGCCCCGCGTCCCACGTGGGAGATGCTGTCAGGCGCCACGTAAAATGACCGCCACGTCCCACGTGGGAGATGCCGCCGCGCCCCGCGTCCCACGTGGGAGATGCCGCCGCGCCCCGCGTCCCACGTGGGAGATGCCGCCGCGCCCCGCGTCCCACG
>Ga0075163_10002665_pt1 | contig 23952 bp, 17 predicted proteins | sample JI1023141ADNA_FD_71478 | JGI IMG/M metagenome (GOLD analysis project Ga0075163, IMG submission 71478) | Wastewater effluent complex algal communities from Wisconsin, to seasonally profile nutrient transformation and Carbon sequestration -... | ecosystem: Engineered > WWTP > Effluent > Algae... | reverse complement strand
TCGGTAGGTCCGAGTTAGTAGTTGAGTAGCTTCGTCATCACCCAGAATCATCCTGCTTTTCTGATCATACCGTAAGGTTCTGCCGGTCTTCATCGCGAGGTTGGCAAGAATACAACTTGCCGTAGAAATATGACCTTCTTCAATATCTGCCACTGGCTTGCTTCCATCTTCAATACATTTTAAAAAATTTAACATCTGTGCCCGTGTAGCGGCTGCAGTGTGTAGTTCAATATCTTTCTCCTTCAAGTCTTCCGGATATTTTTCCTTTTCGTAAACGGCTTCTTTATGGATTTTCTTTCCATCGCCATTCGGAACAAAATCATACTGATATGGACTGCCTGAAAGCACACCTTTTTCACCATAGATTTTAAAACCCCAGGGATACTCAGGATCAACAGGAGCACCCCATGCCCGATGTTGCCACACAGCAGTGAGATTATTAAATTCAAAAATGGCAGATTGGGTATCCGCTATGTTCGACTTGCCTTCTTTGAACATATAGATTCCTCCTGAAGAAGAAATTCGTGTAGGCCAGCCTAGATTAAGAGTCCAACGCACCGCATCGAGCATATGCACACACATATCACCCATGATGCCATTGCCATATTCCATAAACGCTCGCCACCAACCGCGGTGCGGAAGTCCGTCATAGGGGCGGAGTGGAGCCGGGCCTGTCCAACGTTCATAATCCAGATAATCGGGTATGGTTTGAAGAGGTGGATTGCTGTTGTTGCGCATGTGGTAGTAACAAAACATTTCCACGTGTGAAATTTTGCCAAGCAGACCGGCTTCGACAATATTCTTTTTCGCATCAATTAAATGCGGAGTACTTCTGCGTTGCAACCCAACCTGAACCGTTCGTTTATATTTTCGTGCAGCGCTTACCATGGCTTCACCTTCCATCACATCCACACTGATGGGTTTTTGTACATATACATTAGCACCGGCCTTCATTGCATCGATGGCTTGCAATGCATGCCAATGATCGGGCGAACCGATCAGCACAATGTCCAATTGATTTTCGGAAAGCATTTTTTGATAATCGCCATACAGGCGGGGCACTTTACGTGACTTTTGTCTTTCGCTTACCAACTTGCCCGCTTCGTTGAGCAGATTTTTATCCACATCGCTCAAGGCTACTACATCCACAGGGGCAACCTGTATTAGTTTAAATAGATCACTCTTGCCATACCAACCAGTGCCGATTAATCCCACGCGCCAGGTTTTTTGAAGATCCAGAAAATCCATGCCCTGTGCGCTCAAGGCGCCCAGCAGGAGTGAGGCGCTGGCGCCCTTCAGGAAATGTCTGCGGTTGATGTTGAAGGTATTCATGAGCTCAGACTAACATTAAATTCAGGATGAATATAGTGGTTAATTATGGCTCTCGCACGTCATGAATTAAGCATTTGTCGCCTTTATGTCGCCTTAGTGTCGCGTAGGAGATTTGTTCTGGTTATCTTGCACCCCATACTTTTGTGATGAAACCAAATCAGAAGAAGATGCTCGCCACCCTGGTAAAAGAAGGTAGAATCGCCAAAGGCTTTACGCAGAAGGAATTATCGGAGTTAACAAACATCAGCACTCGCTCCATCCAACGGATTGAAAACGGTGAGCTGACGCCTCGGCTATACACGATCAAGACGTTATCAGCAACGTTGGGATTCGGTTTGGATGATATAGAAAGTGAATTGACACAACAAAGGCCCTCGAATCTAAATACCGCTCAAAAGATTATTCTCTCGGTAGGGGTCAGCCTGTTTATAGGGTTCCTCGCGTGGGCTTTTACAGCTCAATCAAATCGCTTCCCGGAAACTCATTTTGAAACCTTTCTCTTCTTAGCGGGCGTGATGCTTATCATCACGCTGGTAGTTTTCCTGATCTGGAGAAGAAGCTAATCAAGTTCAAGATTTAATTCACGATTAAGTATGATTGGTATCCTTGTTCAACTGGGTATTTCCTGGGCCTTGTTACACTACCTTCAAAAAACAAATCTGAATGCGCTCGGCTTTACCCCGCTCCGGGTACGGCTGCTCCAATTAGTACTGGGTATCGGGTTCGCAGCACTTTTAAGTTATGTACATACTGCCAGCAAGAACTATTTAACCGGTTTGGAATGGCGATTGAATAGTGAATACACCTTCATGATGTTCATGGGGGCTGTAGGGTGGTGTTTAAAGTCTGTGCTATTTGAAGAATTGATTTTTCGCGGTGCCCTTTGTTATATAGGTTTTGAACGGGTCGGTGCAAAAATCACTATGGTATTCTCTTCAGTATGCTTTGGCATATATCATTGGTTTACGTGGGGCGTGCTGGGCGATGTTAAGATGATGATCATCTCCTTTGTGATGACCGGGCTTTATGGCTGGACGCTGGCCTATGCTTACTACAAAACAAAATCTATTTTGCTCGGAACCGGTTTGCATTTCGGTTGGAACTCGATAGGCCTGATTGTGTTTTCAAGCGGCACTATCGGAAATCAGTTACTTATTTCTTACAAACCCGCTGGTTATGCCGAACTCAATGGAGATGCGCAAACCATTTTCTTTTTCGCCCAACTCGTTGGAATTCCAGTGGCTCAGTATTTATTGATCAGGTTGATTTTGAAAATCAAGGGTTAGGTGCCCTACACCTTAGGTGTAGATTAATCCGTAACTGGTAAAGATTACTTTAAGAAGATTCATTTAACTAGTAAGAGTTTTAATACAATAAAAATCAAAACTGAAACACCATAACATAAAAACATGCCACCGTAAACAGAGCCAAGGAGTTTAATAACGGTTGACATCCATTTCCCATTAGTTATCTGTTTATAGGCCTTTGTGAAGAAATAGAACATTAGCATAAAAGTAATCCCCATGGCACTCATGAATACAACCATATTAAAATCAGCAAATAGCGCCCATGGGATAATAGCAATCGGGAACAAAAGCATTAGGTTAGCAATTATATGACCCCACATAAAAGTCCATATGATTAAGTGCTCAGTGAAATTTACTTCCCTGAACATGAAATGGCTTACCCATGCTATGAAGGGCAATAGTATCAAAAAGTATAGCGACAAATTTTTGCTTATTACAACATTAATAATTCCGCCAAAATCGCTTACACTACTCCATGAAAATGCAGGGTTGTCATTAAAGAAGTATTTATCCTTCCAGAACTGATCGGTATTATTAACATCAGGTTGAGGTTCAAAAGTATTTGCAATGGAGCTTACAAGGTAGAATAATGTTATCCATACCAATAGGTATTTAATCGGGCTGAAATATGGTTTTGTTTTTCCATTGAGGTACTCACGGATCATCAAACCTGGCCTTACCATTAATTCTTTGAAAGTCCGCCATAGACCCCGATCAACTTCCAACAAGTCCTGGTGTAATAACTTCCAGAGATAAGAGAGATTGAATCGGTGTATTAATGGTTGACCACAATAATTGCAATAATCCCCTACGAAAGATTGATTGCAGGATCTACATTTGGTGTTGGAATCACTCATGCTGCTTTTTAAAACAACTCATTGAGTGTGGTCATAGTTATATCAATCCTCAACATTATAAATAACCACTGGAACCTGTTTATTTTTCAAGCTTACCTCACCTACGCGCGTACACTTGAATGAATCCTTCACTTTTTGATAGGAAGCTTCATGGATTATAAGCTGCCCTGGAGCGGCTGCTGCTTGCAGACGTTGGGCTGTGTTCACGGTGTCACCAATTACTGTGTAGTCTAATCTGCGAAGAGTGGCTGATCCAATATTTCCCGAAATCATTTCACCACTATTGATGCCCATGGAGACCTGCGGCTTAAAGGCACTTTGTGTTGCGGTAACTGGCAACTCTTTAATCTGGTTACGAACTGCGAGGCAGGCATCTAATGCCCGATCGAGATGATAATCTCCCCGGAATACAGCCATGATGGCATCGCCTATAAACTTATCTATGTAGCCGCCCTGATTTATGATTTCTTTAACAATGATGTCGAAATAATTATTCAACAATTGAACTACCGTATCGGGTGACTCCCGTTCGCTGATGGCTGTGAAGCTACAGATGTCGATAAAGGCAACAGAAGCCTCTATAGTTTCATTAGCCATGATGGAAGATTCATACTCACGGCTCCCCATAAAATTGAGTACCGTTTCGTCCACATACATTTTAAGGATATTGTTTTCCTTAATGGCTTTCAGCGTTTCCCGGATTTGAATGACATGCCTGATGGTTTTCTCCATGGTAAGGGACAAGTCATCGAAATTGATTGGTTTGGTAATGAAGTCAAAAGCACCACGGTTCATAGCCGTGCGAATATTATCCATATCCCCATAGGCAGAAACAATTACCGATTTTATTAGCGGGCTGGATTCACTCAATCGACTGAGAAGGGTAAGGCCATCCATTTCCGGCATATTGATGTCACTCAGTACAATATCCACATCCGGATGTTGCTGAATTTTTGCCAGCGCATCATTGCCATTGACAGCGAAAATAAATTCGTAGTGGCGTTCACGGATTTTCTGACGAAACTTCTGCTTGATGAGTGTTTCCAAATCCGCCTCATCATCGGCTACTAATATTTTAGTCATTAGCTCTTAAGATTTAGCTTTTCTTTTAGCATGGTAAAATCAACGGGCTTGGTTAAGAAATCATCGGCTCCGAGTTCTTTCGCAATCCGATGGTTTTCCGAATCGCCATAGGCGGTAATCATCATTACGATTGGAGGGGGTTTCATATATTTTTTCTTCACATTTTCAAGCAGTTGCAAGCCACTCATACCGGGCATATTGATGTCTGATAAAATCAGCATCGCTTCATGCTCCCACTTGTTGAGTTGTTGCAGGGCATCTTCGCCTGAAAAGGAAAATATAAACTCTACCTGGCCATTCTTTATTTCCTTTCTGAAACGTTGTTCAAAAAGTACTTGAATATCTTTTTCGTCATCTACTACTAGAATTTTCATACTTGTTATTGAGGTATTATAATTATGAACTCAGTGCCGACTCCGGCTTTTGTTTCTACTTTTATTTCTCCGGCATGAGTTTTTGTGACAATATCATAACTCATACTTAATCCCAGCCCGGTTCCTTCTCCTGCCGGCTTGGTGGTAAAAAAGGGTTGAAAGATTTTATCGAGCACTTTTTGAGGAATGCCATTGCCATTATCCTTTACCCTGATTTCGATTTTGTTGTTATTCTTATGCGTGCTTACCGTAACGGTTGGTTCGTATCCAACTTCACCTTCTTTCTTCCGCTCGGTTACCGCATAAAACGCATTGGTAATTAAATTCAAAATCACTCGGCCCATATCCTGCGGCACAACATTGATGTTTCCGATTGATTCATCAAATTCTGTCTTCATGGAAGCATTGAATGATTTGTCTTTGGCCCTAAGACCGTGATAGGCCAATCGCAAGTACTCATCAGCTAATGCGTTAATATCGGTTGGCTCTTTCACTCCACTACTACTGCGACTGTGTTGCAACATTCCTTTCACTATGCCATCGGCTCGTTTGCCATGAAAGATGATTTTCTTTTCGTTTTCATCAATGTTAGTGGCAATGTTCTTCGCTTCTTCAATATTCCCTTTTTCAATCTCTTCTTTCAGCTCGGCAATCAATTCCGAATTCACCTCTGAAAAATTATTGACGAAGTTCAATGGGTTTTGAATTTCATGAGCGATACCCGCGGTAAGTTCTCCCAGGCTGGCCATCTTTTCGGATTGTATAAGCTGCGTTTGGGTGGCTTTTAATTCGGTATACGCTTTTTCAATTTCTTTTGCCTGTTTTAATTCTCGTTCACGACTGCGCTCGCGTTCACGCATCTTAATGCTCCTTCGCACGGTGCGATCAGTGGTAAACGCAAAGATTCCAAATAGTAAGACATACGATACATAGGCCCACCAGGTACGCCACCAGGGCGGCAATATGGTAATCTTTAATGTTAACCCCTCTTCGTTCCAGATACCATAGGCGTTTGATGCACGGATCAAAAACTCGTATGCTCCAGGATCAAGATTGGTATAAGCCGCAAAGTTTCGGTTATCATAAATCCAGTCTTTATCATACCCTTTCAGCATGTGCGCATACTGATTCTTTTTGGGATTAGCGTAATGCAAGGCAGCAAATTCAAAACTCAGGCTATTCTGATCTAATGGAAGCGAAATACTTTTTGTGTCCAACAGACTTTCGGTAAGGGGCGAATTCTCCTTCATATCCAATACCGACTTGTTGGAAATGTACAGGTTGGAAATGATGATAGCAGGTGGTGTTTTGTTGGAAGTGATGTTGCTGAAGGTGGTAAGCCCATGTTCACCGCCAAAGTAAAAACGGCCATCTGCAGCCCGCGTATTGGTGAGAGACAGAAACACATCAGTGCCGAGCCCGTCACTTGAGTTGTAATTGATAAACGTGGCTTTATTAAGATTTTTATTAGTAACCATTTGAGATAACCCGTTTTGTGTGGCAATCCACATTTCGCCATCATCACCTTCCACTATTCCTTCAGTAAGATTAGTGGGCAGTCCATCGGTTTCGGAGTAACGGGTAAAGGTTTCCGTTGCAGGATCAAATTTATTTATACCCTCCGGGGTTGCCAGCCAAATCATTCCCTGACTATCTTGTTGAATATCGAGAATGCCATTGTGACTTAGAGAGTTGTTATCGTTGGGATTATTTTTATACTGTTTAACCGAATTGGTTGCGGGGTCAATTCTATTAAGACCTCTACCAGCCGCAGCGACCCAAACGAATTTGTCTGATATCTCAATATCGGTAATATTTACCCCGTCAATTACCAACTCTTCTTGCTCAGGCACAACCGGAGTTTGAAATGATTGAAATTGATTTTCTCCTTGCGATTTGATCAACGCAATGCCATACAGTGACGTTTGTGTGGGCGGTGCTTCATTCCATTTATCGTAAGAATGACTGTCGTCTGAATGATAATTCAACGTATACTTACCGGGCTGTAGCGTTACAGAACTAATTTCGATTCTGTTCTTAAAATTTCCACCTGCATGAAATGTGTGGTCAAAATCGCTCATCAACCAAACCGTATCTTTCGCTTCATTTAAAATCCAACCAAAGTCAGCCCGGCTTGTGCCGTCAATTTCTCCTACGGCCATGATCCAATAAGTTCCTGCAACTCGAATTTCCAAGGGCTCTGATAAATTCTGATTGTCTAACACTTTTTCAATGGCAGCCACCTTCTGATCTGTTAAAATCAGTTTTTCCAATTCATTCACTAACTGGGTGGGGTACTGCCGGAACTGTTTGCTATCAACCCGTTGAAGGGTATTGGTTTTGGTATCTAAAATATTCAGACCACTATTTGTACCAATCCATAAATGGCCCTTGTCATCGGGTTTGATTACCCGAATCTGGTTATTCGAAATTGTGTTTGCATTCGTTGAGTCATACTTGTATCGCTTTACTTCTTTGTAGTTTTTGTCCAATTCAATTAAGCCATCACCCCACGTGCCCAGCCATAGTGAACCGTCAGAATCTTCGGCTATGCTTCTTGCTGAGCCACCAAACATATCATCAATTACCTTGTAGCTTATCTTTTCAAAGGTTTTTTTTGTGGGATCATAGATATTGACACCGCCACCCCGTGTACCTACATACGTAATTCCTGGTTTTACCTTTGAAGCAAGAATGCCAAAGGCTCCACCAGCGCTCAAACTTTTTGGGTTATTTTCATCATGTGCCAGATGTTGAAAGGGTTTATTCACCGGATCATATTTAAGCAAACCTGATTCGCGACTGCCTATCCAAAAGATACCACTGCGATCGATCATGAATTGCGTCATCGTGATGTTCCATCCATGCGTACGCATGAGCATTTTTCCGGCAATTTCTATTTCTGTAAAACGATCCGAAATGCCATCAAACTTTAACAGTCCACGAAAGTTATTGGCAATCCAGATATTACCTTGAGGGTCTGGTAAAATACTATTCCAGTTGTTCCAGGGTTCACCAGGTCGAGGGGTGTATTCTTTTAGTGTTTTGAAATCACCTGTGTAAGGATTGAATTTATGAACACTGCTGCGCGTGGTAATCCATAAGGTATTAGTGCTATCGGCATAGATAGCTGTGATAATATTCTCAGAATTTTCAAAATTAAAGTTTCCTGTTTTTTCTGATGCTATCGGCTTAAACGCATTTTCATTTTTTGCCTTTCTCATCAAGCCATAGCTCAAAGTCCCCAACCATAGATTACCGTTCAAGTCTTCAGTAACCGCGAATGCAGGGCCGTTAATCTGATCGGGCTCTACTGCATTGGCCAGTTCATATTTTGGCATCTTCCATGCATCGGCTTTTTCGTCATATTGCAAGAGTTGAAGATTAAAGGAGTTTACCCATAGATTTTTCTGCGAATCTCTAAATAACTTAAAGCCTGCTACTTGTGAATTGCTGGTAAAACCAAAGGCGGGTGCAAACTCATAGTTCTTAAACTCATTTTTCTGGCGGATGTATTTTGATACGCCTTTGCCATTGCTCACCCAGATATCATGTTTTTCGTCTTCCAGCAGACTCCAGATAAGGTTGTGTTGCAAACTGGTAGGGTTGCCGAGCACGTTTTTAAATGTCTGAAAATTATAGCCATCATACATTTGCAATCCCTGGTTGGTGCCAATCCAAATAATTCCATAGCTATCTTGAATGACAGCATTTACCGTGGGTGAAACGAGTCCATCGGCAATAGATACGTAGGTGGGTTCAATGGTTTGGGTGGGTGCCTTGGACTGAGGAAAAGCAGTAGCTAAAGTCAGACATAGGGCAAGAGTTAGGAATATGGCAGGCCTTGAGGCCAGGTAAGGTTTAGGCATATGTAAATATAATGTTAAAGAGCAAAAAATAGTGTACCACAACATGGATATATATTGATTCAACCATTCAATTAGAATACGCAAATGTTTAGAGAATCAGGTATTTCAACAAGGGACTATAATAAAACTTCTTGCTGAAAGAAGGTGTAGTTAAGAATAAACTGCTGTTATTGAGAATAGAGAATTATTTTATTCCAGATACCACTTCTTGTGCGGTTTCTTTCGGATAGATTTTCATGTACGATAGCTTGTACGTAATCGTCTTGCGCTTATGCATTTCAGAAAACTCACCTTCAATCATATCAGGCAGGGCAGGAGCCATCGAAAAATCGCGAACGGAACCATCTGCTTCAATGTGTTTGTAAATGTAAGCTTCACCTCCCGAGGAAAGCGTGCTGAGTTCACCCACGATCGGATACACATTGCTTACATGATAACTCAATGAAACTTCGATGAAATCGCGCTGACTACCAGGCCAGTCTTTCAGAATAGCAACGCGGGCATAATTATCTTTGCGCTCCACCACTTTTACTTTCAGCTGACCCGTAAGAAATCCTTTGCTGGATTTGGTGATTACACACGATACTGAATAGATACCTTCAAGACGGGTAAAACTGCCAGTTCCCTTACCGAAATAGCGGTGCATTAAATCCTCAAAATTTACTACCTCGTAATGTGTTTTCTTTAAAAAGGTTGGTGGCTTCGATTGTGCAAAAGAAGCCTGTGTCAATAAAAACAAACACAGGAAGGTAAGTAATTTCGGGATCATGACCAGCTACTATTAGACTCTATAAAAATAGCTAAAAAGAAGTTCCACCGGTAATACAGCAGGTTGGTATTTATGCCATTTTGGAAGGTATTTTTTAGGCTAGTCTGACAGAAGTCATATTTCATGAACCTGTGTTTGGTAATTTTATGACATTCCCTCCCAATCCAAAGGATTCTCGCATTAAAGATTATTTTTGAGTTTGGTACTTTCCCCATTACTCGAATGATGTCTAAAACTGCCCAACCTGCATTTTTTAAGAGAGTTTATGATTTTCTGATCCTGATCATTTCGATGACGGGGTTTGTACCTAAGCATGCAACAGTACTTCGAACAGTAACTATGCTTGCTTCCGTTGCATTTGCCTACTACCTGAGCAACTACCAGCCACTCAATTCGAAGTTGGCAATAACCTATTTCCTGGCGTTTGAAGTCTTCTATGTGGGCTTCATCACTATTGCACTTTCGAAAAACGGATTGCGGCTTTGGTTTATTAAAACCTGGGGCGAGGAGCGGGGCTATCTGGCGTTTGAAGCAATCCTCGGATTTCTGTTTTTCCATAATGGAGTGAGTATCGGGTACATAGCCTCATCCACACCGGGAGATTTATTTCATTTTGTACCGGAGAATCTCATATTAATCATAGTAGTGATACTGTTCGTCAGCGGATTCTTGATAAAAATCCTTGCAGCAAAAGCGGTGTCTATTGATATATACTATTGGAAAGACATGTTCCTGGGCCGGAAGATTTGTGAATTTGTGGTAGGCGGACCTTATAAATATTTCAAAAATCCCATGTATGGATTGGGCCAGCTTCAGGCCTATGCAACAGCTATCTGGTATGGTTCAGCCTATGGGTTAACTGCCGCCTTCCTAAATCAGGCCTTGATCTTTACCTTTTATTATTTGGTCGAGACAGAATTCATCCGGAGGGTTTACATTAAAGGAGCCGTATAGAACGGTTTAAGTGTCAACGGTGTATTCCCTTTACGCAGTTACTCAGACACTGCCCGCACTTACACACTTTTCTGGGCAGTGTCGGCAGTGTCTGTATTCAATCTGGCACGATGCGGGATCGCCTTGTACCAATTACACCCTCGATGTGTACACGATGCGGGATCGATGTGCACCAATTACACCCTTGACTTCACAAGATGCGGGATCGCCTTGTACTAATTACACCCTCGATGTGTACACGATGCGGGATCGATGTGTACCAATTACACCCTTGACGTGTACACGATGCGGGATCGATGTGTACCAATTACACCCTTGACTTCACACGATGCGGGATCGCCTTGTACCAATTACACCCTCGATGTGTATACGATGCGGGATTGCCTTGTACCAAATACACCCTTGACGTGTATCATTTCAAGCACCGTCTCCTGTAAGGGACGGTGCGTACATAAACTTGAATCCGCGATGGGGGTGTTTTAGGTTCCGGTTGTCTATGTAGTATTGAATATGAACTTGAAATTTTTGCTTATACTCTTTGTGTTATTAAACGTGGCTGAGGCAGGTCATAGCCAACCCAGAAAACAAAGGAAGATTCAAACTATTATTGATAATGCCACCGAAACGTTGCCTGGCATAGCAGTCTATATAAATGATCCCAAAGCCGGAGAGTGGATTGGAGTATCGGGTTTTGCAGACGTTGAGAATAAGATTCTGCTTCAACAGGATCACATCTTTTCGTTGGGCAGCATTGGTAAAATGTATGCAGCGGTGGCTGCACTGAAACTGGCAGAGGAAGGCCGTCTTGGCCTGGATGACAAAATCAGTTTATATCTGCCAGAGGAAATCATTTCAAATCTTGCCAATGGCCAGATCATAACGGTCAGGCATCTGATGGGTAACACCTCCGGGCTTTATAACTACGAATCGGACCCGCAATTAAATGAGTTATATATTACTGGGAAACTAAAGCTTGATACCGTTAGTCATCTTGAAATGCTGAGGCAATTTGTTTTTGAAAGGCCTGCGATGTCCAAACCCGGAGAAGCCTATCATTACAGCAGTACGAATTTCATGTTACTGGCTATGATAATGGATACACTGATCCCGCAAGGCCACAGCGATTACTTACAACAACTCGTATCAAATCATGGATTTACCCAAACGTACTACAGACAAACCCCACCTGCTAAATTTATAAATCATTATGGAGACCTGAACCGGGATGGACAGCTTGAAAACCTGACTAAACAGACCATTGAAACTACCAATTGGTTTATAGGTGATGATGGAATTTATGCTCCCATTGGAGAAGCAAGTCATTTTTTGGAGTTGTTAATGAAAGGTGAAATCCTGAATAAACAATCACTAAGGCAAATGACCACCTGGAATGACCCCAAAAAACCTGACTATGGATTGGGCCTGATGGCTGATAAAAGTTTTCCCTATAAGTTTCTGATGGGCCATTCGGGTCGGGGAATTGGTATGACCACTGATTTGTTCTACTTCCCCAAACAAGACATGACGGTGGCCATATTCTGCAATATGGGCATTCGTGCATCTGACCCCAGGTTTAAAAAAGCATACCTGAAGCTGCGATCAAAACTTGTTAAGCGGTTGTTCCTGATTTAGAACTTTGGCTACAATTATGACAGAGCGGTCGGACCGCTACTTTGCGCGATTAATCAGCGGTCAGACCGCTTTGCATCCCTTACTTTAATTTCCAGCACAGTCTCCTGAAAGGGACGGTGCACACATAAACTAAACCTTAATTCCTTTCTTCTTCATTTCAGCAAGTAGTTTATCAGGAATGGGTCGACAGTTGCAATTCTTGCTATGGGCCAGGTGCCACTTCACCCGTTGCTCAAACGTTGCGTTCTTTGGCATGAGATGTTTAAGATGCCATTCTTTATTGATATTCATATATCTATCAATGTAATGTTGAGACAGACAAAATATGAGTGCACCCACTTTAAGTTTATACTTTGTACTTTAAGCTTTAAAGCTTAGCGCTTACTATACTATCTGACAAGCCCCTCCGGCACAAGCCGCTTCAGCTTTATGATCGGTCTCGTCATCTGTTTCATAAACACCGGTGAGGTCAATAGACTTCAAACTTTTCTCCAACTCAGTGAATTGTTCTTCCGTGATATCTTCGAATGGCGCTTGTTTGTAATTACCGGTATCGAAGGGTAAAACGCTAAGTCCATTGTAGGAAGCTTTATTCGACCACATCCATTCACCTACCTGCCGCCAGTCGCCATCAGGAATAGACACGGTTGCAGATACATTATTTGCATTACTTCCTCTGCGGAAGCCATTGCGTACCCATTCGGTATTGAACTTCTTGATACGTTCTAAGAGGGCAAGGGTGCTTTCTGTCCGCAGGATACTTCCGGCCGGTGCTTTTTGTGGAACACAGATAATGGCTTGTTTGCTGTTCAATAAATCATCTTCCAGTAATTCAGGATGGGTGATTCGCAGATATTCATACAACGCTTCATTCTTACCAATACGGACCCGTCTGATGTAAAAATCATTATGCCATGCGTGAATACCCGAGGATGTTCCTAGAACAAGAGATGAAGTTCCTGAAGGTTTAATGGTTGTGCAACGTGCAGCGAACTGAATTCCAATTGCGGACGAAGTTTCAAGATTAACCTGTTTCACTTCTTGTGCGGTTTCGTTCAGGTCGAGTGCAAATACTTTTCCACTTGCAATACCCGTCATGCCTACACCAATCAAGGCATCTTGCTCGGTGGTAGTCTTCCACACTTCGCGCAGGTAATGGAAGTTGGTGAAGCCTGCCTGCAGCGTTCCGAGGTAGGAAGCTATGCGGGAGCGGGCATTCAATTCATCCTGTGTTTCTACATCTGAAACGTTCACCTCGCACAGGTTGCAGAATTGGAAAGGACGGAGTGCAATTTCGCAGCAGGGATTGGTACCCCAATCAGTATCATTGGTAAAATAAAATCCCGGTTCACCGGAACCCGAGAGTTCGATCTTCTTCCACAGATCAAAGAATTCGTTGCGCGAGATACCATCGCGTTGTAGCACCACCGAATTGTTGGCGCGACCGCGCTGCTCATTTAACTCCCACCAGTTACCATACTTACACGTGAGCATTTCTTCATCACCATAAGAGAAAAGAGAAATCATTGCCGACCTGCGAATACCGCCTGCCAACACAGCATTGGCCAGGTAACACATCAGATCGTGGCACTCTAATGGAGTTAGCTTCTGGCCATCTTCCTTGCGATCGAGTAGCGCTTGCACGTGGGCAATGCAAAGCTTTAAAGGTTCCGGACCAGGAGCTTTACCACCGGCAGTTACGAGACGGGCACCTTTCGGGCGAATGTCTGAGTAATCAAAGTCTGGAATGTATTCGCTGATGCCGAAATATCCTTTCAACAATACTTTTACAGCATCGGCCCAACCTTCAAGGCTGTCGCCTACTAAAAACCTGCGATGTTTAAGAGCTTTGTGAATAGGAGGTAATTTTTCTACGTGATGATATTGCACTGAATAGCCAACTCCGGTACCACCGAGCAATAAAAACATAGTTTCAGAAAAAGCACGGATGTCATCAACCGGCAGGTATGCACAATTATAAATTCTGGAATTATTGCGTGCGATGGCGGTTCCGGCAAACTGCATAGCCCGCATGGAGGGCAATACTTTTTTCTGTCGTACCCACTGCATAGCGTCTTCAATTTCAAGACTTTGATGTGGATATTTTTCCGTCATCATGTGCTGATACCGGGTGCAGATTTCATCCCACGTTTCCCTGCGCTTAAGCTCTGGCAGGTAGCGTGCATATTTCATGTAGACGATGAGGTCGCTGAGGATGTGTTGGTTAAGTTCCATAGTGGTGTAGAGTTTAAAAAGTAAAATGCGTTCGTACTGGAACCAAGTATCCGAACTTTCCTTTTTGAATTCTATGATCTTGATCAGGAATGAGAGAAAGTTTTAAAGTAAAAAGTCTAAAGCGTTGAGCTGCTTTGAACTTTAAACTTTTGACTTTAAACTTCTACTTAATTTCCCAATAGCTTCCTCCCAATAACAAACTCTCAAGATTTCCGATTCCCTTTGTTTCTACCTCATGCTGAATTTGTTCCACCACGCGGTCTTCATAGGAACTGCGCTCATCCAGGTTTTGTAGAGTACCCATCGGCCGGGGCAAGGTTTCTGAATACGTCATGTTAGCCAAAATAAATGCGAGTGTGGAATCTTTTTCATTGTGCACTAACACATCGTTGATACTGTTACCACCTTCTGTTAAATCAATAATGGTGGGGGTGAAGCCTTCAAGTTTGATTCCCTTTTCTTTATTCTTACCAAAAACCAGTGGTTTATCATGCTCCAGCCACACCGTATGATCGTCACGTGATTCTGCGTTGGTGTAAAGATCAAATGCACCATCATTAAAGATCCTGCAGTTAGTATAGATCTCAACAAAGGAAAATCCTTTATGCTGGGAAGCCTTCAACAACAATTGTTGTAATTGTGCTCGGTCCTTATCATGACCACGGGCTACAAACGTTGCACTGGCACCTAATGCCAGAGCTACCGGATTAAATGGATCATCCAAGGCACCCAGGGGTGACGATTTTGTAATTTGTCCGCGATGTGAAGTTGGTGAGTATTGGCCTTTCGTTAACGAGTATACTTCATTGTTGAACATCAGCACATTCATATCCACATTTCTGCGACAGGCGTGAATGAAGTGATTACCGCCAATGCTCATATTGTCACCATCACCGGTTACTACCCATACACTTAAGTCTGGACGGGCAATCTTTAAACCGCTGGCAATGGGTAATGCTCTTCCGTGAATACCATGGAAGCCATAAGTATCCATGTAGTAAGGAAACCGACCTGAACATCCAATGCCTGAGATAAATACGATCTTCTCCTTCGGGATGCCCAATTCTGGCATGAGCCTTTGTGCTGGTGACAAAACTGAAATTGCACCACAACCGGCACACCACCTAACATCTACATCTGGTTTAAAATCTTTGCTGGTATACTTTGATTCTCCGCTGTGCGGCTTTTCAAGCATTTCATCTATTATTGTTTTCATAGTTTTCTATTTATAAGTCGACAGGCAGATCTTCTTTTTTATTGGCAGGCCACTTTTTAATGTCGCGCATTGAAATAAGTGTCAAGAGTTTTTCTTCCAACTCAACAGCTTTGAAAGGCTTGCCTTGCACTTTGTTGATACCCATTACGCGTTTAACATATTTTGCCTGAATCAGATTCTTCAACTGACCTAAATTCAATTCCGGAATAACGATGCGATCAAACTTATGCAACACATCACCCAGGTTTTTAGGGAATGGATTGAGGTAACGCAGGTGTGCATACGAAATGTTATGTCCTTGTGCCTGCAAATGTTCTACAGCTGTCTTGGCCGCCCCGTAGGTACTGCCCCAACTGAGTAGTAAGAGGTCACCTTCCTGTTCACCGATCACTTCCAATTCAGGAATGTCATTGGCAATGCCATCTACTTTTTTCTGACGCAGTTCCACCATCTTCTGGTGATTCATTGGGTCGTGACTTACCACACCACTGCCATCTTCTTTTTCCAATCCACCAATGCGATGTTCCATGCCTTGCATTCCGGGAATCGCCCATTGGCGTGCTAAGGTTTCCGGATTGCGCAAGTAGGGTTTGAAAGTAGCAGCATCCTGAGCAAACTGCGGAGCAATCTCCGGCAACTTGTCTATTTCCGGAATGCGCCAGGGTTCTGAGGCCTGACCGATGTAGCCATCAGTAAGCAACATCACAGGAGTCATATATTTAAGTGCAATGCGTGCTGCTTCAAGCGTCATGTCGAAGCAATCAGCTGAGCTGGCTGCAGCAAGCACAGGCATAGGTGCTTCTCCATGCCGGCCATACATGGCCTGCATCAGATCACTTTGTTCCGTTTTTGTTGGTAAGCCCGTGCTGGGTCCGGCCCGCATTACATCCACAATGATCAAAGGCAACTCTGTCATAATAGCAAGGCCAATTGCCTCAGTCTTTAAGGAAAGCCCAGGACCGCTCGTTGTAGTTACGGCAAGACTTCCACCAAAAGCGGCACCAATGGCACTGGTGATGCCGGCAATTTCATCTTCGGCTTGCAAATGTTTAACACCATATTTTTTATAGCCTGAGATAGCATGTAAAATATCGGTTGCCGGTGTGATCGGATAGGAGCCAAGGAATAAAGGTAAGTGGGCTTTGGTAGCAGCGACAACTAATCCCAACGCTACAGCCTGGTTACCTGTGATACTGCGATACTTGCCTGGTGGCAATTCCGATTTATCAATAATGAACTGCTTTCTGAAATCCGGGTTTTTCTCAGCAAAGTTCCAGCCGCCTTGTAACGCATGCACGTTTGCCATGATCACGTCTTCTTTGCCTTTAAACTTTTTATTGATCCAGTTGACGGTTGCTTCCAATGGCCGGTTGAACAACCAGTAAGTAATGCCTAGTGCAAAGATGTTGCGGGTTTTCTGTACAAGTTTCGTTGGCGTATCGACTTCAATGAATGCCTTCTTCAGTTCTTTATTCATTTCAATGGGGAACACATTGAACTTGGCGAGACTTCCATCTTCCAGGGGATTATTTGTATAGCCGGCTAATTTTAAGTTCCGGTCATCAAAGCCTTCAGCATTTACAATGATAATTCCCTGCTCGCGCACATGGGCTAAGTTAACTTTAAGACTTGCAGCATTCATGGCAACCAGCACATCCACAAAATCTCCGGATGTGTGGATGTTCTTAGATCCAAAGTGAACCTGAAATGCGCTCACGCCATAAAGCGTTCCTTCCGGGGCGCGGATTTCGGAGGGATAATCCGGAAAGGTATTTACTTCATTGCCGGCAAAGCCAGCCGTGTCGCTAAACTGTGTGCCTATTAGTTGCATGCCGTCACCGCTGTCACCGGCAAAGCGAACTGTTACTTCTTCAAGGTGTTCTATCAATTTATTCATGGTATTCATGGCGTTTCAGAGGTTGATTTCAATATATAATTCTCCGAAATTCCTGTTCTTCAATCTATGATCTATGTCATGTTTATAGATGATAAATACCGGTGGCTGTGGGTGATGTTGCTCATGAAAGTGTGCCTTACTCTTCAATTCTCGATTTTAGATTTCTTTTGCTCGTGTTCCCCAGTTCTTCTGACAACGAGTTTCAATCTTTACCGTAATTTAACCTTTGCTGTCTTGCATCAAGTGACGAGTAACAAGTATCAACAGTAAAAGTCATGTCTGTAACCTATGTTACACAAGCTCATGATTGTAATCATCATTGGGTGTGATTCCTTTCATAGAATGGGTAGCAATAAAAGCTAACCTTCAAACCCGTAAAATCTTTACTAACATATACTTAATCAGTACGTCTATGAAAAAATATCTTGTTATTTCATGTCTGTTACTCATATCCGCATTCGGTTATGCTCAGACTGGTCATATTATGCAAGGCGTGGGAGCCACCAATATGTCAATGGGTGGAGCTGCCACGGCACAGCCAATCGATATTAACGGAGCTTTGTTGTGGAACCCAGCTACTATTTCTTCCTTCAATGGAAGAATAATTTCCGTTAATGCTGGCGCTTTCTTTTCTTCCCCCGAACTTTCTTCTGCATTGCCTGCCGGAATGATGGGCCCAGGATCACCTGCTGTGAGCGGCACAACGTTGGACGATCGCGGTACTTCTGTTATGCCAGCGTTGGCAATGATTTTTGCTAAGCCAAATAGCAAACACACCTTTGGAGTTTCAGCGTTTGGTATCAGTGGCTTCGGTGTAACGTTTCCTGAAGAAGCAAACAATCCGCTTAGCGACTCCTTTGATCCATCCAAACCAAGTAATCCTATCAATTACCCACAACAAGCTGGTGGCTTTGGACGTTTACAATCGGATTACATGCTTTTACAAGTAGGGCTTACCTATTCCTATAAGCTTTCTGATAAATTTTCCATTGGTATTCAACCCACATTTAACTATTCAGCACTCGAATTAATCCCTAATCCGCTTTCATCACCAAGTATGACATTAGGTTACCCAACCAGTGACAAAGCTTCAGCTGTTGGTTATGGGGCCCAGGCGGGTATTTTCTATGATTCAGAAACCGGAATCAAATTGGGTGCGGCTTATAAGTCGCAACAGTATTTTAATAATTTCGATTTCAAAAATACCTACCTCGATGGATCGGCTGCTCCAGGCAATACATTCACTATGAATTATCCTGCCATTGCTTCCATTGGTACCGGCTATTCCAAAGGAGTAGTTGATGTTGCCCTTGACTACCGATATGTGTTGTATGAAAATACGGACGGGTTTGAAGCAAAGGGATGGACTCCAACAGGTTCAGTTCAAGGCTTTGGCTGGAAGAATATGTCCATTGTTTCGGTAGGTCTGCAATATAAAGGCATTAGCAAATTGCCATTGCGGGTAGGTTACACCTATAGTACTAACCCAATTGATAGTGAACTGGCATTCTTTTCCACTCCGGCAACAGCAGTTATCAAAAATGCATTTCAGATTGGAGCTGGCTACCAAATAAATGACCGTTTTACCGTAAACGGAGTTTATCATTATGGAACGAGCAGCGGTTCCACCACAGGTCAGTTGTTAAATCCAATGGCAGTTACTGGTAGTAATCCATATGGCGCACTTCCTGGCACTTCTGTTTCTTATTCCATGACAACCTCAATGGTTATGTTCGGACTTAACTATACTTTTTCGAAGAAGGAATAACTGAACACTAGAAAAAATTCCCTGACTCTTCTCTTTCTATCGATGCGGAGTCAGGGATTTTTCTATTTTGAGAACCAATTGGTTAATACAGCCTGCATTCAATTTTAAGCCCTCTTAATTACAATTTGAAACCTTACCTTTGGGATGGATGAGTCATTAAATTGAAAAAGAGAATACAAGTCATTATCGGAATTTTAAGTGGGTTGATTATTGTTGTATCAGCATCTCTTATTATTCTTTATCAACCAGATATTCCCGTAGAAGGATTGATAGAGAAGTATGGACAAAGTCCATCAAAATTTATTACCGTGATGGACATGCCAGTGCACTATAGGGATGAAGGAGATCCATCCGATAGTATTCCCCTTGTTTTGCTTCATGGCACATCTTCTTCTCTTCACACATGGGATTCCTGCACCTCTGCATGGGCGACCAGGCATCGTGTAGTGCGTATGGACTTGCCTGGTTTCGGTTTAACAGGCCCAAATCCAACAATGGATTACAGTATTGACATGTATGTAAAATTTCTGGAGAGTTTTCTGCAACAACAGAATATTGAGCAATGCTATCTTGCGGGCAACTCGTTAGGCGGACTTATTGCTGTGTATTATGCGGCTGCATTTCCCGACAAGGTAAAGAAACTTATCTTGCTTGACCCAGCGGGTTATCCTATTGAAAATGCAAAAGGCTCGTTGGGATTTACACTAGCGAAAATACCAGTGCTCAATAAAATTTTAACCATCGCTACTCCCAGGAGTATTGTTCGCAAAAGTCTGGAGGATGTATATGGCAACAAAGCACGGGTAACGGATGCGCTCGTTGAACAATATCATGATCTGACGTGTCGTGCTGGCAACCGGCAGGCGCTATTGGCTCGGTTAACCATGGATCAGAAAGGGGATACTACTGTAATAAGCAAAGTGCCCATGCCAACACTGATAGTCTGGGGTGCGGAAGATCAATTGATACCGATAGATAATGCCTACAAATTTCAGCGCGATTTACCAATGGATACGCTGGTTGTTTTTCCGGGAGTAGGTCATGTGCCCATGGAAGAAAGTCCGGAATTGGTGATACCACTGGTAAGTAAGTTTATCCACAAAAATTAAAACCAGATGTTTTATTATTTATATTGACTTATCAATTCAGATCAATATGAATTCAAGAAGAGCCTTCATCAAAAAAATAGCGCTAGGCGCTGCTTATTTGCAGTTGCCTTGGCTAACTAACTCATGCCAACCCAAACAAACTGAAAATAGTATGGAAACCTCTGTAGCGCCTTGGCTCCAGTTGTCGCTGGCGCAATGGTCTATTCACAGGGCGCTGGAAGCCGGAACATTAAAAGCTGTTGATTTTGCGGCAATTGCGAAACAGACGTATGGCATTGATGCGATTGAATATGTGAATGGATTTTATCGCGACAAAGCAACCGATGAAAAATTCTGGAATCAACTTAAGCAGTCGGCTGATGAGAATGGTGTTAAAAGTCTTTTAATAATGGTGGATGATGAAGGTGACCTTGGCCACCTCGATGCATCGGAACGAACAAAATCGGTTGAGAACCATTATAAATGGGTTAATGCAGCGGCAATGTTGGGATGCCATTCCATCCGGGTAAATGCTTTTGGTGAAGGGACAAAAGAAAATGTTCAGAAAGCGATGATCGATTCAATGAGTCGGCTTTGTGAATATTCAGTGAAGCCAGGCATCAATGTGATCATCGAGAATCATGGTTTGTACAGTTCCGATGGCAAATGGATCGCAGAGATAATGAAACAGGTGAACATGCCTAACTGTGGTACACTTCCGGATTTTGGTAACTGGTGCCTTGCAGCCAAGTGGGGAACCACACAAGGAGAGTGTACGGAAGTGTATGATCGCTACCAGGGCGTAGCGGAAGCATTGCCTTATGCAAAAGGCGTGAGTGCCAAGTCATATCAGTTTGATGCGCAGGGCGAGGAAACTAAAATTGATTATACGCGCATGTTAAAACTGGTAAAAGAATCTGGCTTTCATGGCCATATTGGAATTGAGTTTGAAGGTCTCACCATGGGGGAACACGAAGGGATTCTGGCTACTAAGGCATTGTTGGAGAAGACCATCAGTAAACTGGGATAAAATCCTGAATTTTCGTTTTACTATTTTATCCACTTCTTACTATGAATGAAAAATTGCACTGGAATCGCATTGCGCCCAGTTATAATGATGAAATCTTCGATGTGTTTCAGAGTGACAAGAAGAAAAAATTACCGCGGTATTTTAAGAAGCATGCCGGCTTAACTAAAACAGCTATTGATTTTGGGTGTGGAAATGGAAAGTCGTTTCCTTTTATCGCGCCATTGTTCAAACGCATTCTCGGGCTGGATATTTCCAAAGGTTTACTGGCGCAGGCAAAAGCCAGGGGCTATTCAAACATTGAGCTTAAGCAATCTGATTTAACTAAAAAAAACCTTGTGTTGGCTAAAGCCGATTTTGCTTTTTGTTGCAACGTGATCATGTTTCCGGTGATTGAGAAGAATCACCAAATGATTAAGAATATGCACCGGGCATTGAAGACGGGAGGAAGCGCACTAATCGTTTTGCCCTCCCTTGATTCAGCTTTATTTTCATCCTGGCGACTGATTGATCTTTATCGAAAAGAAGGAGTGAAGCCAGAAAAAATCCCGGCCCACGAGTTTCATTATTTCAAAGGCAGCAAGCGAGATCTTGTTCAGGGTATTGTGCATATCGATGGGGTCCCCACCAAACATTACACTGAGCCTGAAATCCAGGTGATTTTTAAAGAAGCCGGATTCACTGTTACCAATGTTGATAAACTGGAGTACGAATGGAGTACAGAACTTTCTGAACCGCCTGCTTGGTTACAAGATCCCTTTCCGTGGGACTGGCTGGTGGAGTGCAGAAAGGACTGACCGTTCTGATAGTAATCATTAGGTGAGATGCGATTTTTGGTTAGATTCGCACTCCAAATTTTAACTATCATCTCTATGAAAGCCTACCTACGAATAGTTCCGCTTTTTATTCTTATCGCAACGGCAGTGGTGTTTCAATCGTGTAAAAATGAACCACCCACTGATCTTACCAAAGCAAGTATAATACCCAAGCCTGTCAGTGTAGTTGCCACAGGTAAGGCATTTTTATTGACAAGTAAGTCTGTTATTTACGTGCCGAATGGCAATGGTGAATTGATGGAAGTTGCCCATCGCCTAGCTTCGCAACTGAATGAAGTAACAGGCTATACCAATTCAATTCAGGCAACGGATCAAAGACCTACCGAGGGGATCTACCTTATGATGGATGGTAATGATGCCGACCTTGGTAATGAAGGATATGATCTTGTTATTGAGGAAGATCTGATTACGATTACTGCCAATAATCCCACAGGGATATTCATGGGCGTTCAAACGTTGATTCAAATCGTTCCATTAACTCCCGATAAAGCGGATTCAGATAAATTTCGTTTGGCTGCTGGCACTGTAAGAGACTACCCAACCTATGCCTGGCGCGGCTCCATGCTGGATGTGGCCCGCCATTTCTTTACGGTGGACGAGGTGAAGCGTTACATCGATTATATCAGTTTCTATAAAATGAATATCCTGCATCTTCACTTAAGTGATGATCAGGGCTGGCGAATTGAAATTAAATCATGGCCAAACCTGGCTACTCATGGGGGCAGCACAGAAGTTGGTGGAGGAGCTGGTGGTTTTTATACTCAGGAGCAATACAAAGATATAGTTGCTTATGCAGCAAGTCGTTACGTTACAATCGTTCCGGAAATCGATATGCCTAGTCATATTAATTCCGCGCTAGCTTCCTATGGTGAACTCAATGGAGGTACTAAGGTTCCGGTAGAAGGTATCTATAAGGGAGCGCTTACTACACAAGGTATTCTGGATGGTAAAAATAAACCTACTGAATTATACACAGGTATTGAAGTAGGTTGGAGCACGCTTCGTCTTGATAAACCTGCAACGTTCAAATTTGTAAATGATGTGATCCGTGAACTGGCAGCAATTACCCCTGGACCTTATATCCATATCGGGGGTGATGAGGCCCATGTTACCAAGAAGGAGGATTACATTGAGTTTATCAACCGGTTTACAGAGATTGTAAAATCCAATGGCAAGCAAATGATTGGCTGGGAAGAGATTGCCCAGGCGAATATTGATAACAATGCGATTGCACAACATTGGACTTCAGAAGAATATGCGCAAGAGGCAGCAAGCAAAGGGGCAAGAATTATTATGTCACCTTCAAAGAAGGTTTATCTGGATATGCAGTATGATTCTGCCAGTAAACTGGGATTACATTGGGCAGCCTACATTGAAGTGGATGAATCCTACAATTGGGATCCGGCCAGCCGGGTAGAAGGAATTGACAAAAGTATGATCTTGGGGGTCGAGGCTCCTTTGTGGAGTGAGACGATTGCTACCATGGATGATATTGAATATCTTCTGTTTCCACGCTTGCAAGGTGTAGCTGAAATCGCGTGGTCACCAGCGGAAGGCAGGAGCTGGGATGAGTATAAAATCAGGCTGGCTAATCATGGCCCAAGAATGAAAGCGAAAGGAATTGATTTCTATCGTTCGTCACGAGTACCCTGGGTGGACTAGAATATAATAGTGTGTAAGGCCCCGGTTCAAACGGGGCCTTTTTTTT